>Ga0209370_1000524_pt1 | contig 49171 bp, 43 predicted proteins | sample AgamicAtPrz_FD_187164 | JGI IMG/M metagenome (GOLD analysis project Ga0209370, IMG submission 187164) | Agave microbial communities from Guanajuato, Mexico - At.P.rz (SPAdes) (version 2) | ecosystem: Host-associated > Plants > Phyllosphere > Phylloplane/Leaf | place: Guanajuato, Mexico...
TACGGATTATCCCTGCGCCGACCATCGGCAACACTTCAAACCCCTTTCATAGAGGGCGACATTCTACGTGATTTTCGCCCTGAAAGAAAGATTATTTTTTGAGTTATCCGCAGTTTTGAATTTAAAATTACTCTAGCCAATTTGATGCAGCAGATAACGCACAATCAGTTGCACCTTTTGCCCAAAATTTCTGCCCTTGATCATTAAGACAAATGATCCCATCACCAGCTTGTGAACTAGTAGCAATAGGCGTAGCCGTTAATACCCAACTTGAATCAGTTATACTAGCAAAAGCCAAGTTATATAAGGCTTGGCCTTGTTGAGGACTTACACTAGAACCATAAATCGATGTAATAGTCGCATTCGATGGATAACGATTGTGAACTACTTTTTCTGCTTCTAATGTTTGGGCAATATTCATCATTTCAGATTGAACAGCTGTACGATGTCCTTTGCGTAAATACTGCAAATACGAAGGTGTAGCTATAGCTGCTAAAATTGCAATTATTGCAACTACAATCATGAGCTCTATTAAGGTAAAACCATTCTTCATTGCCAATTCTCACTATTTGTTTCACATACATTGCAAGTGACTGTTCCACCACAATCATTATCAACAGCGGTAGCTGTTAAACTTTGGCAACGCAAACCTGAATTTTTAGCAATAAAATTAAAGTTTCTTGAATCTGTAGTTGTCGCTTTAATGACCCATGTTTGCCCATTCGCCGCACCATTCGTCAATAAATTTCCTGTCGTCGTATCATCACTAATTTCAATCGTATAACCACCTCGTGGTAACATTACAGATGTGGTGGTAAATCCTCTATAGGTAAAGTTCTTGGATTTATGCCGTTCCAATTGTTCTGCCAATTTTAGAATTTCACTCTTAGCAGCAGAGGCAGTCGCTCTACGGCTATAACTTTGATATGAAGGAATAGCAATTGAAGCAAAAATAGCGACAATCACAATGACAACCATGAGTTCAATCAAGGTAACTCCTTGATTGAACCGCAGAATATAATATTTATTCATCAGTCATCCCTTAGCGATAACGCTCATACCAGCGGGTAGGAACTAGATGACTTGTACACTGCCACTCGCCCGTTCCACTCTCGTTTCCAGACAGTTGTAATTTCCCACAACTATTAGTCACTGGAGGTTCGTCTCTTTTTGGAACGAATGCTATGCCACGGATACCTGAGCCAATAACGTTTTTATTACATTCAGAGGCTCCTACTGGGCAATTAGTACCAGTTTGTGTTTTAAATCCACTTCCATTCTCTTTATTTTGATCGATTGACCCATCAGAATTAAGGCAAGCGCCAAATGGTAAACAGAACGTCTGCTGGTCAGTTTCACCGACTACACGTGGCAAACATGGGTCTGCTGCCACAATACCTGTTCCCTGTGGATCATAAACAGGCACAATTAAAGTCCCTGTAATTGCCATAGGCTCTTCAAAAGCTTTGAGACCTCCTTTAATACGGAAACTATTATTAGCTTTTTCGGTACCATCGCTCATACTAGAAAGCGAGCGATACCAACCGTTTTGTCCCGTCCCCGTATTGGGAAAGAAAATCTGTGCTACTCGTGTTTCTCCAGATCGTAAAATTTGTGGATTTTTTCGAAGCGTTGATCGAGTAATATCTTTCGTTTCAAGTTGGCTATCCGTTAAAGACATTAAATTCTTTTTAATAAAATCTTTGTCGATAATTCCATAGATGTTGTTTACAGGTCTTCCGCTTAATGCTGTGCTTGGTGACATCCCCTCACGACCTGTAAGTGGATAAACATCTAACGGTGTACTACGGTCACCTGACGCAATACCTACAGTAATAAAAGTGCGGATTCCATAATCGTGAATTGTCACTGTTGGCGGTTCATAAAAACGCGGCGCATTCCCAGCTGTATAGTCGTTCGAGCTATCATAAGTAGCATCATTCGTTGCCAAATTGGCTAATCGAACAACTCGAACCCCGAAACTGCTATAAGTCGAATTTGTTTTGGTCTGGTTATTATTAAGATCGATACGGAAAACTTGTCCACCTAAATCGCCAAAATATAAATGGTCTACTAAACCATCAGCATCTCGATCTAAGGTACTAATACGACTCACAATACTGTGCTTCATATTAGAGTTATCTACACTAGAGCCTGTATCACTAGTCCACCATAAGCGTTCCCCAGTTTTAGCATCAATAATATAGACAGCGTTTCCTTTTGCTTTTCCATTCGTAAAGCAAGAGTTACTCAAGGTAATATTCGGGTTTTCATAACATTGGTCGTAGCCACCACCAACAATCATGACCCGTTTAATCATCCCGTTATAACGTATATTTGCAAGTACAGGTTTAGACCAACTCTGCCCCATACGACTATAATCAGTTTGGTCTGCACCTACTCTAAAGAGGAGCTTAGGTGAAGCAGGATTTAAGACATTTAAGCCATAATAACTGCTGCCCCCCATTCGCATGCCACCATAAATATTCATTTGCTTTGCAATCACTTTTGATACTGCTGAGCTACCACCTCCCGTTGTAGTAATACTATATGCAGGGTCGGATACCCAAGCTCCATCCATACCGTGTGCAGGTGCTGTAGCATCACTTTGACCAACAACTAAAGCTTTTGAAGCGACTGGATCATTTAAAATATCGGCAGGAACGAAAGCCATTTGTTCTATACCAGTTGAAGCATCCACAATATGCAGACCACCTTCCATCGTTCCATAGAGAATGGATTGTTCACGCGCAGATGTTAAATTCCCATTTTCATCTAATGTTCCATTATAGGTAAGCTGTACCGGTAAAGAATGAATACTACCGCCCATCGATAAATATGGTTCATTCGATGTAACTAATGACGAAGGTAAAGACGTAGCGCTAATATCAGTTGAATAACCTAGATAATTTAATATTTTTAACTTCAAGCTAATCGGGAAAGCTTTTAAAATATCTTGTCCAGTTGATGCATTAAATTTTCCTAAAACATAACTTGCTGTATTAGCCACACTATCAAAAGGATTAGTTCCTTCTGGTGGAGCAGCTGGAATTTTTAGCAAATTAGTTCCAGAAGTTGATAGCTTCGTTAAGCTACCATCCGCTGCAACAGCGGAAACATCAGTAAATAAGTTGCGGATTTTAGTTTGTACTGCGTAATAATATTTTGTGATATTTCCTTCTTCATCACGTGTTTCATTTTGTCCAACAATTGGTAAAGGCACCTTCGAATAAGCCCCACCAAAAAAGACTTTACCTCCATCATTATAAGTAGAGCTATTCCAATAATCTTTTGTACCCGTTCTAAAAGCCCCAGTTGCGTTGTAAACCAACCCACCAGTATTAGCTTCAAAAGCACCAGCATTTGTTCCCGATAAAACAACATGGTATTTCTTTAAATTTCCTCGCCATGTTAAGTAGGTGTTAGCCGGATTTGGCTCAAAAGCACGTAAGTAACCATATTCCTGTAAATTTTTAGGATTCAGTGCATCATAAGGAACTGAGATAGCACCTGTAGTTAAGGGTTCTAAAGGAACTTTATCTAAGTTATTAATAAATGCGATAACGCTATCTGTTACACCTTGCGCACTTTGGGTAGGGTAAAAACCTCCATTTCCATAACCAGGTGCAGCGACCGCATTTGTGGTCTGATTCGGCGAACAATTATCATCACTTTTACGATCAGATTGGGTTCTCGAACTCAAACGACAGGCATTTTTTACATCAGAAGAACTTAAACTAGAAAAGTCACTACCAAAACCCACAAATGCTGTTTGAATAGAAACTCTGGCAGGATTCTTTGTTTTATCAAATAGTCGTTTTGCAAACTCCCCCATACAGGCCCAACCAGAGTCTGCTGTAGTGTTAGATAAACCTCCAGAACAATTAAAATCAGCTCCAAAAGTACTACCTAAAGCAGTCGACATGACACTTGCCGAACGTGTATTTGTTGTATTGTTCGGCTCACCATCTGATAAAAAGTAAATACCCTGCCCATCACAGCTTTGACGATTGGCCACCGCAGGCAAAGGAGATTGGTAAATGGCATTTAAGTTAGAAGCATTTCTATCTACAACAATATTTGGATTGCTCGTCGTATCATTTGTTTTTGATTTTGGAATGCCACTATCTGCATTTGCTATCGCATAGTTAAAAGTAGTGTAGTAATAAGTATAAGAATAGGTCCAATCCGATGAAGTATCATAAGCAGTTGCCGTATCCACACCCGGATTAGAGGTTGACCAGTTACTCCAATAGTTACTAGAGCGGCATGGTTGCCATAGATTTGCCATATCAATTTGTGAATCGCGATAACTGGTACAATATGAATATTCCGTTCTATTATCAGATTTTCGCACACGCTTTATATAGCTATCTTTTCGAATAGCATAATTCGCCTCTGAATAGGTCGTTGTACCCATCAAATAAGCAGCAGCTTCTGCATAAGCATGCGCTGAAGGTGTTGACCCACCAGCAGTTAAATTTGCAACGGCCTGTTTTAATTTATAACGCTGAGAACCTACCGTATTTAAAGTACTCGCATCTCCTAAAGGAGCAGCAGCCACCAAAATTTGTCCACTTCGGCTATCACCATTGGCAGAGAAATTCCCCAAGCCCACACGAGTATCATTTAAAACAGGATTATTGCTGGCTAAAAAAGCATTCATACCATTTTTAAGCATAGCCAGACGGTTTTCACCATAACTATTGTTGGTCATACTTCCTGATGTATCCAACATCATCACAATGGTTTTTTTACCCGCTGTAGGTGAAGCATAAATTTGTAAATCACTTGCCTGCACCACAGAGCTTGTCATCAACCATGTAAAAGCAACCGAACTCGAACAGATGGCATACCATAAATTATTTGGCTTAAAATTCTTCAATTTTAGTTTCACGATATTCCCCATTATGAACCCGGTGCCGTAATTTGAGTGAGCTTATTGGTATAGTTAAATTCTTGAACTTGAGTACTAAAAGGCACGTTATGATTTGCTAAACACTCCGCTAATGTTTGTTTAGCCGTTAAAGCGATATCAAAATTGTCGCTAATTTTTGCTGAACTCGTGCTTAAGCAATCTCTTTGTAAAGTTTCGATAGAAGTGGAAGCATAGGCTGGTAAAAAAGCTGTTGTAATCACTCGAATACGCTGCGTAGACAACATGCTTTTAGGTAGTTGCGTACCTTCCGAGGTGTTTGTTCCTCGTGGTAAATTTGAACCTGGAATATCACTTGCAGCATCTGTTGGAATACTTACAGCAACTTGGGTAACCACTGCTTGGCGATTACTCCCATAGTCACTTGTTAAATCGCAGAAACCCGCCACGCCGCCATCTTCAACGACTGCATTATTAGCGCTCCCAGCCCGAAGCAAACTAGCCTCCCGAGTTTGAGCAAAACTTATAGATGTAGAGGTTGGTTTATAACAAAAGTTGTATTCTGCACCTGGGTTACTTTCATGCTCTTTGAGCGCCGCCCCAATCACGTTAGTAATATTAGTTAGAGTGGTAGGATTCATCTGCACAATGAGTTCTAAAGGCGTGTCAGATGACTGAAAATTTAATTGGCTAACTTGGCTATTGGTAGCAACTTTTAAAGAAACAATAGCCACTCTTATGGCTAAAACACCTACAGAAATTACAAGCAATAAAATAATAAGCACAACAATAAGGGTTGCCCCTTTTTCTTTAGATCTACCTTTATGAGTTAAATGGGTCACAGACTTTCCCCCATCGCATTGCGTAGAGCAATTGTTACGTTATAAGTACGGCGTAAGAATCGAGTTGTATTATCAGAAGCATGCACGGTCTGATCTAACATAAAAAAAGACTGCACCGGATCTATTGCTTTGTTTTGAGCATTATTAGTAGAACGCGCTAATACAGATATTTGTATTGAAAGAATTCGTGGCGGCATCACAGATGGTGTGGCATCTCGGGCAGCCTGTGCAGCAGTCCGATATTGGGGAATGGTATAGTAAGCAAAATTGCCAGCCGCATTTTTTGCACCAAACAGCACATGAAAATGATCAATACGCGGCAATACAATTTGACCAGCGTCGCCCAACCCGGCAATCGTGGTCGGTTGAGCTGTGGCGACATTAGAGGGAGTATTTGCATCACATGCAAGTGCATAATCTTGCTGGGAGGTGCCATTGCTATCTAGTCGTAAAAAATAACGCTCTACTATTAAATCTCCTGCAAGAACATTCACACCTTCACAATTAGTCATATTCGTAGGTGCAATAAATTGAATCGTCAATTGATCACTTTGCACAGCTGCATTTGAACTATTCTGTATATTTGAAAGACCGTTCCAGTGATTAATCACTGTACTCACCGTATCGCCTGCACCACGGCTCAATAATGTGTCAGCAATATAAGTATTTGCTCCGACATTAGGGACGAAATTAACAGTGTTATTATTAGTTGCTGTTGAACCAGTTAGCACAACGCCGCCCCAAGGCGTCATATCAGTTAATATTGGGTTGGTTACATTTCCATAATTTAGAAGGCGTATATCACGGGCAATATATTCCAAACCAAAAATACCGCTATCTTGTATTTCGGCATTTGCTTTTTGTAGACGGCTTGATAAAAGTCCACTAATAAATAATTGAGTTGCTGCAGCTACTAAAATTAGGCCTAAAGCCAGTGCAACCATAAGCTCAATTAATGTAAAGCCTCGTTGTTTCCACGATACAAATGAGTGAGCCATTAATATGCCTCCATCATCAAACAATTTGAATTATTGACATAAACACCATCTGTACTCATACAACTCGACACATCCGCGCTAGAGACTCCCGCATTTGTTGTAATTACTGGAGAGGTTTTCCCCCAAAAAACAAACAAACACTGCCTCTGCTGGGCCATTGTGGTTGTAACTCCAGGACAATTTGTCATTGTGATTTTCATGCCAAGTTGATCAGCCTTTCTTGCTGCTTGATATGCATCAAATTGAGCAAGTTGAGAAGGCGTACAAGCGGCATTGAAACATGAAGTCGGAGCTGCGGTAGTAGATGAATAATTGCTATAACTACGAACAAATGCAGGATATTGACTAGCTTGAGAATTATTTACGCGAATATTTTCTGCTAACCCTCTCATAATCATCATGGCTTGAGATTTACTTAATGCTTCTGAAGAAGCATCCATAGCCCGAATTTGCAAAGCGACATATCCTAAAATTCCTATCGCAAGTAAAATTAAGGCGACCAATACTTCTAATAAACCAACCCCAGCTTGAGTTTTTTGCTTAGAGCCCCGCATTAACATGTCTCCTCAGCTTTAAAAATTAATGTGCCAAGCTTCGTTAAAATAAGAATTTTCTTTTTATTTATTTTTGAATTACAAATAGATAAAAGCGTATCTTGAGTAATATTAGTTACCACTCCATTTGCATTAAAAGTTAAAGTCGTTGCTGTTGATGAGCTCTGTGTACCATCAGCAGCGATATTTTTAAGCTTAAGAGTGCTATTAGAAGCAGCTTTCCAATTAAAAGAAGTCGGTGTATTTGAGGCTGTTGAATTCAGATTAATGGATACATTTTGTCGACCAAGTATTGCTTGGCTCTTTGATTCTGACAAAGTATTGATTAGGTCTCGTTGATTTTCATCTAGTCTTTTGCTTTCTAATAAATTCGACATAGATGGCGCGGCCATCATCGCGATAATCGCCATGACCGCAATCGTCACCATAAGTTCAACCAAGGTGAACCCGTCTTGCGGAATAATTCCCCTCATCCCCAGAACCCCAAATAAACTTAAAAATTTTTTATTTATTAATTAAATTTTACGCCTTATGTTTACAAAACAAATACAAAGCAGATGAAGGGTATAAAAAAACAGATAACTGTCATATCAACAATTATCTGTTTAACTATTTTAAAATCAGTATGTTAAATAAGTCACACTTTACGCTTGAGTCACATGAATGCGTAATTCTTTAGGAAGGCTAAAAGTAATATTCTCTTCACGCCCCTCTAACTCTTTCGGTGCTTGAGCACCCCAATCTTGTAAACGTTGAATGACTTGTTTAATCAAGATTTCTGGCGCAGAAGCACCAGCGGTCACACCGATCTTGCAAGTCTCATTGAACCATGACTGCTCTAACTGATCAGCATTATCTACAAGGTAAGCAGCTTTACCCATACGCTCTGCAAGCTCACGTAATCGATTTGAATTTGATGAGTTAGGTGAACCTACAACTAATACCACATCACACTTCTCAGCTAAATCACGTACAGCATCTTGTCTGTTTTGAGTAGCATAGCAAATGTCATCTTTACGAGGACCCTGAATATGCGGAAATTTAGCACGCAAAGCATCAATAACTTTAGCTGTATCATCAATAGATAGCGTTGTTTGCGTTACAAATGCAAGCTTTTCAGGATGTCGTACGGTGAGTGCAGCAACATCAGCCTCATCTTCAACCAAATAAATATCACCGCCTTTTAATTTGTCATATTGGCCCATTGTGCCTTCGACTTCCGGGTGCCCTTCATGACCAATTAAAATGGCTTCAGTACCTTCACGCGCATATTTAGTCACTTCAATATGAACTTTAGTCACTAAAGGACAAGTTGCATCGAAAACTTTTAAACCTCGGCGTTCAGCTTCCTGTTGAACAGCTTTTGAAACACCGTGCGCACTAAAAATTACAATTGAGTCATCTGGAACCTGATCTAGTTCATCAACAAAAACGGCCCCTCTCTGACGTAAGTCATCAACCACAAATTTATTGTGTACAACTTCATGACGTACATAAATAGGTGGATTAAAACATTCCAAAGCCCGATTGACGATTGCTATGGCTCGATCAACACCGGCACAAAAACCACGCGGATTAGCTAACACAATTTCCATAACAGCCTCAAAATTAATAAAACAGGGGAATTTCTCTTGAATATTTGCACTATTCAGTTTAAACGCACGGTACACTACAATAGCGAAGATATTTTATCATATCAGGAAAAATATCATGTCGGGTCTATTGTTTGTCGTTTCTGCTGCATCAGGAACGGGCAAAACATCTTTGGTAAAAGCCCTGCTTGACCGTGTGAGCAATTTACATGTTTCAGTCTCGCATACAACCCGAGGTCAACGTCCCGGTGAGTTAGATGGTGTTCACTATCACTTCACTACAAAAGATGAATTTCTAGACCAAGTCAACCATGACGGCTTTATCGAATACGCTGAAGTATTTGGTAACTACTATGGCACTTCTCAAGCTACGGTAAAACAACAGTTAGCTCAAGGACACGATGTCTTACTTGAAATTGATTGGCAAGGTGCAGAACAAGTCCGCAAACTTTTCCCTGAATCAAAGCAAATATTTATTTTACCCCCAACTCAATTTGATCTGCGTCAGCGTTTATCTAATCGCGGCACTGACTCAGTTGAAGTCATTGAGCATCGTTTAAGCTGTGCAGTAGAAGATATGCAGCACTACACGAACTTTGACTACATCATTATCAATGATGATTTTAATAAAGCCTTACATGAGCTTGAAGCTGTGATTACAGCGAACCGTTTAGTGCTATCTCAGCAAGCAAAACGTCATCAAACATTAATCCGAGACTTGATTACTCCTCAACCAAAACAGGAATAACTTGAGTCTAGATCGAAAGCCTTTTATACTATTTAGTCTGTTCAAATTCACCATTCCAAAACGAGAACTTTTATGGCACGCGTCACCGTTGAAGATTGTTTAGATCATGTAGACAACCGTTTTGAGCTTGTGCTCGTTGCAAGTAAACGTGCTCGTCAATTGGCACGTCAAGGCATGGAGCCAACTGTAGAATGGGATAACGACAAACCGACTGTAGTTTCTTTGCGCGAAATCGCGGCAGGGCACGTTACGAAAGAAATTCTTAAACAACGTGAGCAAGATTACCAAACTTCTAGTCTTGATCTTGCCCTTTCTACAAACAGCTTGAATTTAGAAGGTTTTTCTTTCTAATTCACTCTGTTTCATAAAAAAACCATCGTTTTTTTGCGATGGTTTTTTATTTGGCTTTGCGCCATATTCAAACATATTGGGAAAAGCAATTATTTTCATTGAAAAAAAAATACACTTTTTCAAATGAAAAAATTGACAAGTTCCGCAATATGCTTTTCATTAAGAAGCAGATAGATTTAGTTTTTCAGCAATAGGAAAAAGGGTGATTTATGCCAGGCGAAGAGGTCAGCCAAGCCAAGCAACAGCTCAAATTAATTATCGACCCTTACTTATCGGTAAGCGAAGTCGAAAAAGTGCTTGCTGCCTGCGATTTTGCCGATCTAGCGCACACTGGCATTACACGTAAAAGTGGCGAACCCTATATTTTGCATCCGATTGCGGTAAGCTGCATTCTTGCAAACATGCGTTTAGATGCTGAAACTTTAATGGCAGCACTTTTGCATGATGTTATTGAAGATACTCAATATACAAAAGAAGATATTATTGAGAAATTTGGCCTAACCGTTGCCGAGCTAGTCGATGGTGTAACCAAACTTAGCCAATCAAGCGATAAAGAATATAACAAGGCAGCTTCATTCCGAAAAATCTTGCAAGCGACCTTACAAGATCCACGTGTCATCATTATTAAATTAGCAGATCGCTATCATAATATGACAACTCTAGGTGCTTTACGTCCAGATAAACGCGCCCGTATTGCTCAAGAGACTTTTGATATATTTGTACCGATGGCAAGATTAGTCGGCATGAATGAAATGGGCGATAATCTAGAGAATCTCTGTTATCAAAACCTTGATCTAGATATGTTTGATAACGTTCAAAATGCCCTGCTTCAAACAAAGCCAGAACGCTGTAAATATCAAAGTATTTGGGAACAAAACCTCGCTGAACTTCTGCATAATTATCATATTCAAGGCCGTATTAAAAAGAAAAATAACAATATCGAATTATTACGCCATTTCGTTAAAAACGAGATGGATCTCCAAGAGCTTACCCATAGTCATGCTTTTGAAATCGTTTTACAGTCTATTGCCGACTGTGACCGCTTAGTCGAAGCATTAAGAGAAAATTTTCAGGTTATCCAGTATCAAGACCATATTCGTCGCCCATTACCTGGCGGGAACCAGTCTTTACTCATTAAGCTTAAAGGCGAAAAAACGACGCTCTCTCTTACAATTCAAACCGAGCTGATGCGTAAAGCTGCTCGTTTTGGGGTCGTGTTAGGCGAAAATGCGCCGCAAACTTGTCGTTCTGCCATTCAAGCCTCAATGCAGAACTTAAATACATTGATTGATGGCGAATGTGCTAAAACAACTTTCAATGATTTACTCGATTACCTACACCAAGAAAAAATCTGGGTATATACGCCACATGGTCAACTGCATGAGCTGCCACAAGGCGCTACCGTAGTTGATTTTGCTTATTCAGCAAGTTTATTTTTAGGTAACCATGCCGTTGGCGCAAAAGTCGATGGTGAGATTAAACCACTTTCTACCCCATTAGTTAGCGGTCAGGTTATCGAGATTATTACGGATGTTTTGGCAACACCAAACCCAGACTGGCTAAGTTTTATTAATACGCAGAAAGCTCGTCGTGCATTACAGCATGTGCTTAAAGATCAAGATATCGAAGAACAACGTCTAGTTGGTGCGCAAGCCCTTTCTCGTGCACTGAAACTCTTTAATCGTTCAATCAATGACCTTTCTGACGCTGATTGGCTAGATCTGTTGCAATGGCGTCATATCGATAATAAAAATACATTGTTTGAACAAATTGCAGTAGGCGATTTATTACCTCAACTTGTAGCAAATCATCTGTTTGCCCATGACAAACACCCACAAGTGGAAAACTCAGATCGACTTATTCAAAGCACTGAAGGTGTCGACGTTAAATATGCACACTGCTGCAATCCAATTTTAGGCGATCCAATTCAAGGACACTTAACACGTCGTGGATTAATTGTGCATCGGATTCGCTGTCATAACTTACTACATGAACAACATCTACACCCTGAAAATATTATGCCGCTTCAATGGAAAGCAGATGATGTAGATGATGTCCGTTTTACAGCTTACCTTGCTATTTATATGGCAATGAATGATGAACAGGTATCAGATCTGATTTATCAATGCCGTAAAAACAATGCTGGGGTAGAGATGGTTCACTCAAATGAGCAAAGAACTTTTGTGAATATTGTAGTGAATAACCGTAAGCACATTGCAAAAGTCATCCGTGATTTACGCATGCACTATGGTTTCCCACGTATTGAACGTTTAGATGCTCCTACGCCACAAATGGAAATTTCAAAAGTAAGCTAAGTTTCTCTAGAGATGATTGACTAGATTTATGTTTCCTTAACAAAATCAAACTTTCCAAATTCACTTAATCAATTAAATCGATGGTACTTTTGTCCAAAGCTATCATCGATTATGATGGAAATAGATTTAATCAAGGAGAACCAAATGTCCCGCCAAGTCATTCATACTGAAAATGCCCCTGCTGCTATCGGCACCTATTCTCAAGCTATTTTAGTAGACAATACGCTATATCTTTCAGGGCAAATTGGTTTAGACCCATACAGTATGGAACTTGTAGAAGGTATTGAAGCTCAAATTCGCCGTGTATTTGATAATTTAAAAGCAGTTTGTGAAGCTGCTGGTGGATCACTTGCAGATATTGCTAAGCTCAATATCTTTTTAACTGACCTATCAAATTTCCAACTCGTAAACCAAATTATGGGTGAATATTTTGCTCAACCCTATCCTGCACGTGCAGCGCTTGGAGTAGCAAGCTTACCGAAAGGTGCACTAGTAGAAATGGACGGAATTGTAATTATTAATCAATAAGATATAAAAAATTAAAATATCTAAATTTCACTATTTAGCTTTTTAAAATATGAACCACCTTGGCATAAAAATCTAAATTATTTTTAGATTTCCGCTTAGGTGGTCTTTTTTTATTCAAAATCCCAATAAGTATAAATGAGATTTTAAATGAATTTCATTGACAAACGATAATAATTATCAATAATATCAATTATCGCATTTATATTTGGGGATCACTCCCATGTACGTTTGCTTGTGTCGTGGCATTACCGATCAGGATATTAAAGACGCTATTGAAAATGGCGCTGAAAGCTATCGTGAAATTCGCGACTTGCTTGATCTTGGTACATGCTGTGGACGCTGTGCACCAGAAGCTCGCGCTATCATTAGCGAAGAATTAGCAGAAATCGCTGCTCGCATTTCTGTAGCTGCATAATAAAAATGAATATTTAACAAAATTTATTGACTCCTCCACCGCTTTTTGCGGAACGTTCATAGTTCCTCATTCAAGCGGTTTTTTTTGGCATAAAAACCTTCTTTCTAATATTGTGTTGTTTTTGATTGCGATTTTCATTTGCTGTTCCATAAATTACTCGCCATCTCCATGATTGTTCACTAAAATGGATTTATAGATTGCCTTGATTAAGTTTGAGGCAGAAATTGTTTTGGAGTAGCTACAATGAAAGGCAATCGTGATGTCATTAATCAGCTCAATCAAGTGCTGTATCATCATTTAACTGCAATTAATCAATACTTTTTGCATTCACGTATGTTTAATGACTGGGGAATTGAGCAGCTTGGTTCTGCTGAATATAAAGAATCAATTCGTCAAATGAAACATGCTGATAAAATCATTGAACGTATTTTATTTTTAGAAGGTCTGCCTAACCTTCAACATTTAGGCAAACTTTATATTGGTCAACACACAGAAGAAGTTCTCCAGTGTGATATCCGTAAAGTAAAAGAAAATATAGAAGCAATTCAAAAAGCGGTTGCTTTAGCTGAAACAGAACAAGACTATGTGACTCGTGACCTTGTTCAAGAAATTTTAGAAAAAGAAGAAGAATATTGGGACTGGTTAGATACCCAAATTGACCTTATTGGTAGCGTAGGTATTGAAAACTATATCCAGAGCCAAATGTAATTTCTTATAAAAAAATCCCCTTATACTTAAGGGGATTTTTTTATTACTTTTCTTTTAGTAATTCCGATAGCGTTATTTTCTGTCTATAGAGATGCTGTAAAATAAATATCTGCTGCTGTGCCTGCTCTACTTTTCCATTATAAGCAAGCAATTTTGCGTATTTACGTAAGTTATATGGGGTAGGCTTATTCTTTACAAAATTTGCCCACTCAACCAAATCAGCTTCAGATAAAACATTTTGGGGATTAAGTTCAATCCACTTTAAACGCTGCTCAAACTGCGTTAAAACAAAAATTTTACCGCTTCCCATAAATTCAGCGTTTGGACGCTTATTATCAAAAAGTAAATTACTATTTAGAACGTAGACATTGTAATCACGTAGAATTGCAATAATAAGCAGCAAACTTACAACACATGACAAACGAAGCAAACGTTTACTGAGGACAATTCCTTTAAGCACAGGAGTCTGAGCTTGTATAATACCCAGTAGGAATCCACAAGTAAGTAAGAAATAAGCGTAACGCTGTGGAAACTCTAGCATGGCATGAATAAGTACTGTACATACCATCATAATCGCAATAATTGAGATGGTATTTTTAGCTTGTTGGTTTAACCAAATAAACCAGCAAGCAAAGTAAGTAATGATTACAGTACCCAGTGGAATACCATTCCAGATAATTAAATCGAGCAGCACATTATGAGCACTAGTCGTCCACTCTCCAGTTGGGAAAGCATGATAAACCGTCATTTGTGCCACACTGGTTTGATTCCAACCATAACCCAACCAAGGGTGCTGCTGTACAGCAAGTAACATTTGTGACCAGATATTAAAACGCATATACCCAGAGCTTGCTCTTTCAACCAAACTATTTGCTTGGGTTACATCAGTACTTGACCATGCTTCAATTAAACTAGTAGCAAACGGCAGAACTATGCCAGCCATTATGAAAAAACCAATACACCACAAGAAACCTTGAATAATCCCAAATCTTTTTTGCTTTTTAAATTGTTTAACTACCCAGTAGATGAATAAGAATGGAAAAACGATCCATGAAGTGCGTGACTGACTCAATGCAATGGTAAATAAAATAATCAGTGCTGAAGGCAATAATAACCACAATGTTACTTTATTTTTTTCATATAAATATAAACATCCTAATAACCCAATAATTAGGAATGTTGCCATATTATTGGGCTGACCAAAATTTCCATAAGGACGATTACCAATCAGATGAAGCATATGGACAAAAAGTGACTCGATATTTAACCACTGGCAGATTGAAATAAAACAGGTCGCAATTGATACAATAATTATTAATAAACTAAAGCCAGAAAAAATTTGATCTCTCTTTTGTTGATCTAAAGATAGGTTGTAACCTGCCAAGACCATAAACCAAAAACCTAGCAAGTAAAATGAACTTAGTAAGGCCGTACTCAAATCAAAAACAAGACCAAAGCCCCACTGTACTAGCGGAATTAAAGTAAATGGCAACAATAAGAGCTGTGCTCTAGGAATTTTAATATTTTGTTGAATTAGGGCGGCTAATACGCATAACCCAGCCCCGAATGTACTCACTTCACTTGAAAACATTACCCAAGGGCTATAATGAAATGGCGACAACCATGCAAAGCCCAACAGGATTGCAGCGAGAAATAAGAAGAATACTTGCATAGGGATAGGTTAGAGACCAAAACTTGAGAGAATTATACATGCAAATAAGAAAAGATTACTTTGACAATATTTAGACAAGTTCGTCCTAATTCTATATCTATTGTCCCAATTCTATATTTATTAAAGAAGATAAATTTAGAATTGAGATGAAAAATGCACCTTAAATAAGGTGCATTTTTTATAGTATTATCTTTACTAATTATAATGTAGTAATAGTGCCCGCTGCTGGAGTACCACCACCCGTACAACCTTTAGGGATAAATTTATCATCTGTTGTAGGAATATCAGTTGAACAACTCCAACCACCATCTGCAGTACGACTTAAAGATAAAATTTTACCAGAAATCTTAGGATTACCTTGAAGAGTACAGGTAATTGCATCCGTTACGGCACCATTTGTTGCTGTAAATGCAGTAACACCGTAACTACTGCATGCATTTGAATTTGCTGCAGTAAAGCCAACATCACCTAATGCTGCTGGAATTTTACCCTCATTTACTGCATCTTCATAGCCCGTTTTCACCGCACTAATTTCAGAATATCCGGCATTAACTTGTGACTTAGCAATGTAGTTTTGATAAGCAGGAATCGCAATTGCTGCCAAAATGCCAATAATGGCAACTACGATCATGAGTTCAATTAATGTAAAACCTTTTTGTGCATTCATAGCCTTTTCCCCAAAGATTGTATGTATGTTTTTATATAAGCTTTTTCAGCTATCAACTATATTGCAGCATCCATGCCAACTTTTATTACTATTTAAAAACAAATACTTATATTAAATTCAACTATTATTAGACTTATAACCGCTGTAAATAATTGACAAAAATTGTCACTCAAATTTTATTAATAATAGGTCACTAATAAAAAATCGCTCATTACTTATTTCAATTTTTTAATTCTTTATTGTGATAAAAATCTCATTAAAAATAGAAAAAAAGGTGACATTTTTTGTCAGTCACCTTTAAAAGTAAAAATAAGAAAATTAGCTAATATAGGAAGGTTACAAGGCAGCTTAATTCAGAATAATCGGAGCATTGCCTAATTCATTGGATTGATCAGGCATGTTTTCGTCATAAAACCGTGACATCACCTCTCCAATTTGTTGTACGCCCCTCACTACAGCTTGTTGATATTCTTTTTGCTTAAGCTTTTGTACTATTGCTTCACAAATCTGTTGCCAGACTTGATCGTGAGTCGCATTTCGAATGCCACGATCAAATACGATTTCTACTGTTCGTTCACATAAATTTAGATATAACAATACACCACTATTTAATGCAGTATCCCAAACGCCTAATTCTGCAAATAACTGCTGTGCCCTTAAACGTGTATTTTGTCTATACGCTTGTGAACATGGAATATGGCCTTCAATTACGACCTGTATTTCTCCAACATGTCCATGTTCTGCCTGCTGTACCGCATCAGCAATAGCTTGTTTATCTTGTTTGGAAAAATATCGGCTGCTGGCTGGCAAGTAACAAAAGTGCTTGAACCAACGTTTTAGGCTAGGTTCTACTGATTCCTCAATTTTTGGTTGAGTAATAATTTGTGTTGTTTCTGATGTTGTTACCATGAGCCTGAAGCACCTCCACCGCCAAAACGACCTCCGCCGCCGCCATAGCCTCCACCACCTCCACCGAAGCCACCTCCGCGACCGCCCCCACCAGAACCACTTAAAATGGCCTGTAAAATAAGTTGGGCAATTGAAGTAATGAGTAAAAAGAAAATACCAAAACCAAGTAATAAGCTGGTCACTAGCCCTGCCCCATTTACGAAACCTGCTACCGCAGCAGCAACACCTGCTGTAGAGGCACTAAGTGGACGGCCGACAATAAATGACCCCACAATTCCAGCAACCAGAATAAATAAAGCCATTGTCAGCGTTGTCTGTTTGGCTTGTTGTTCTTCAGCAGCTTGATGTTGGCGCTCTTTCAAATCTTGAGCAGCTTGCTGAGCTACTTCTGGGTCAAGATTTAAAATTCTACCAATTTCATCCAGACCTGCATTTAAACCTTGCGCATATTGGGCTTGTTTAAAATAAGGTGTAATTTGGTTTCGAATAATCCGGCTTGCCACAATGTCAGGTAACACACCTTCTAAACCATAGCCGGTTAAAATTTGCATACGGCGATCATTTACAGCAACTGCAATGAGTAATCCATTGTCACGTTTAGATGATCCCAATTGCCACTTTTCACCAATGCGTAATGCATAATCAAAGATATCTTCTTGGCCAGTAGTAGGAACAATCACAATACCAATCTGTGCTTTGCCTTGTTGATATAAACTTAGAATTTTTTGATCGAGCTGCTGTTTCTCAGCCTCACTTAAAATGTTAGCTTGATCAATTACTGGCTGATTTAAAGTTGGCAAACCACGTATTGATTCACCATCAGCCATATCGTTAGCAACTTGGACTTGCGGGGCAGCGCTTGAAGCAGCTTGCCTCTCTAATTTAGTTGAAGAAGCTTGAGCTTGTTGCTTTTGTATAATTTTGCCAGCAACTACTGTATCAGTCTCATCCGTAGCAGTTGCAATATTACTTTCACTCCATGCCGTATTCTGAAAAAGAACACCACAACAGAGCAAAATTAAGGTCGAAATAAAGACCTTAATTTGCTTTGATTGAAGCAATAGAGTATTTCTCATACGGCACTCCTTTGATTTATAAAATTAATCAAAAGAAACTTTTGGAGCCTGTTGAGCAGATGCTTCTGCAGAGAAATTGGCTTTTGGATGCATACCAATTACTTTTGCAGTTACTGCTTGCGGGAATTGACGCACATATGAGTTATAGTCTTGTACCGTTGTAATATAACGATTACGTGCAACTGCAATGCGGTTTTCTGTACCCTCAAGTTGAACTTGTAATTCTTGGAATTGGGTATTAGCTTTCAAATCTGGGTAATTTTCAGAAACGGCAATGAGTCGAGATAATGCCCCTGTTAATTGACTTTGAGCCTGTTGATATTTTTCAAGTAAAGCTGGGTCTTCTAAAACTTCTTTATCAACTTTTAAACCCGCAACATTAGAACGCGCTTGGGTTACTTCGGTGAGTACTTGCTCTTCATGTTTAGCATAGCCTTTCACTACATTAACCAGGTTTGGTACCAAATCTGAACGACGTTGATATTGGTTTTGTACTTCAGACCAAGCTGCTGTTACAGCCTCATCTTTTACTTGTAGAGTGTTATAACCACATCCCGAAAACAGCAAGGTACTGGCAAGTGTTGTTGCAATCGCAAATTGTTTCAATGTTTTCATCGTCACATTATCCTCAAGTTTTTCTTTATATTTTTAACCTCTTTGCCTGATTGTATGATGATTTTGGCATTATTGTGTTGCTTTTATTTTATTGATTTTAAAAACCGGATTTTAGATCCGGTTATCTAATAGCTCAATCGCTGATCTTTTTCTTGTTCAAAACTTGCCATTTGATATTCTTCTGCTAAAGAGCTTTTCCAGTAATTAACCATCCTGCCATAATTTTTTTGACTCGGATGAAAGTCTTTTTTGTAATATGCAAAGTATTCTGGCATTAACTGAACAAGCATCTTCATTAGCAAATACAATCCAAATAGATTACCTCCAATTTTAGGTAAGCTGTTCCATTTATCTTGCCAAAATAAACGCGTTGTCCCATAAAAAGCGAGACTCGCAAATCCTGTAGTGACACTACGCATCAATAAACGTCGGATACGATCATCACCATATACATGTTGATAGACATCAAATGCGACCGAACGGTGTTCAATTTCTTCAATCGCATGCCATACCCAAAGTTTTAGCGCATCTTCATCTAGCGTTCTTAATAGCTCTGGGTGCTGCAATATATATCCCCCAAGTAAAGCAGTGAAATGCTCAAATGCACAGGTCAATGCCAATTGCAGCTTAGGTGGAATTGTTCTTAAATATTTATCGCGCTGATTTAGCCAATTTTGAAAACTGTCCAGATTATAATCATCACGTCGCCAAGCTTCATTAAACTCGCCATGTGCTTTGGAATGCATGGCCTCTTGTCCAATAAAAGCCGCAATTTGTGCTTGTAGTTGAGGGTCTGAAACTTTATCACGCACATTACGTACGCTATTTACGAAAAACTGCTCTCCTACGGGAAACGTTGACGAGAGTGCTGTTAAAAAATGAGACATGAGGGGTGAATTTGCAAAATAGTGCCGCTTGATCGCTTTCGGATTAAACTCAAGACGACGTACTGTAATACCCAACGCTTTTCGACGATTTAAATATGATTTTTCTGCCGTCATACCTGCGATGTTCATATTCAACACCTATTGTATTGAAGAAGGAAGTTTCAAGTATGTCGCGAGCCTAAAAAGCTAAAAAGGGCGAAAAAGCTTATTGTATTTGCCAAAAACATCAAACTGATTAATGGTAGATAATAAAAAAGCCTACTTTTAAGTAGGCTTTTTTGAGTCTTTTAACAAATGGCGTTATTAAACACCAAGGTAGTCCAAAATACCTTCAGCAGCTTGGCGGCCTTCCCAGATCGCAGTTACGACAAGGTCTGAACCACGTACCATATCACCACCCGCAAAGATTTTCGGGTTTGATGTCTGGAATTTGAACTCTTGTTTTTCAGCTGCCACAACACGGCCTGAACCATCAAGATTAATATTCACATTACCAAACCAGTCCGCTGGACTTGGACGGAAACCGAAAGCAAGTAAAACTGCATCTGCTGGTAATACTTCTTCAGAACCAGGAATTGGCTCAGGGCTACGACGGCCACGACTATCTGGTTCTCCCATTTGTGTCGTTACCACTTTTACGCCTGTCACTTTGCCATTTTCACCAACGATCTCGATCGGTTGACGATTGAATAGGAATTTTACACCCTCTTCATAGGCATTTTTTACTTCACGTGCAGAGCCTGGCATGTTGCTTTCATCACGGCGGTATGCACAAGTTACATCGTGAGCACCTTGACGTAAAGACGTACGGTTACAGTCCATAGCGGTATCACCACCACCTAGAACAATAACTTTTTTACCATCTAAACTGATGTATTCACTTGGATCTTTTTCCCAACCTTGGCAACGGTTCACGTTGGAAATTAAGAAATCAAGTGCATCATAAACACCGTCAAGATCTTCACCTGGGAAACCACCCTTCATGTAGGTGTAAGTACCCATACCCATGAATACAGCATCATATTCTGCAAGTAATTCATCAATCGTGATGTCTTTACCAATTTCCGTATTTAAACGGAATTCGATGCCCATACCTGTGAAAATTTCACGACGGCGTTTCATTACATCTTTTTCCATTTTAAATTCTGGAATACCGAATGTAAGTAAGCCACCAATTTCAGGACGCTTATCGAATACAACTGGTTTAACACCGCCGCGAGCTAGAATATCTGCACAGCCTAAACCAGCAGGACCAGCACCAATAATTGCAACTTTTTTGTCAGTCCATTTTACGCCTGACATATCTGGACGCCAGCCCAAAGCAAAGGCTGTATCGTTGATATATTTTTCAGCATTACCGATCGTCACTGCGCCAAAACCATCATTTAAGGTACAAGCACCTTCACATAAACGGTCTTGTGGGCATACACGACCACATACTTCAGGTAGCGTATTCGTTTGATGACAAAGCTCTGCAGCTTGGAAAATTTGGCCTTCAGCGATGAGTTTTAACCAGTTTGGAATGTAGTTATGTACAGGACATTTCCATTCACAATAAGGGTTACCACAGCCTAAACAACGGTGTGTCTGATTAGTGACAGTTTCCGATGTAAAAGGTTTATAAATTTCCACAAATTCTGCTTTGCGGACAGTAATATCTTTTTTCTCTGGATCTTGACGAGGTACATCCAGAAATTGAAAGTCATTATTTAGGCGTTCTGCCATGTCTCTCTCCGTGGGTAGGCGCGGATTTCCTTGTTGCCCGCACCTGCCTATGTCTTTGCAGTCGTGGAATTATTGTGGGTCAGCTTGTGTTGTTTTCAAAAGCGTTTGCAAATTAGCAGCTTTTGGTTTCACAAGCCAGAATTTACGGCTGTAGAAATCGAACTCATTGCGGATTTTATAAGCCCAAGCACTACCAGTTTCTTTAATGTGCTCATCGATAATACGCAACAAGAACTCTTTATGATCTTCCATAGATTCTGTTGAAATACGATTTAAATCAATCAATTCGTGGTTGTAGTAATCTACGAAGTCATTATCAAGGTCAAGTACATAAGCAAAACCACCAGTCATGCCCGCACCAAAGTTATGGCCTACTTTACCAAGTACAGTCACAACACCACCTGTCATATATTCACAACAGTGATCACCGGCACCTTCGATTACAGCAAATGCACCAGAGTTACGAACTGCAAAACGCTCACCCGCTGTACCTGCTGCAAAAAGCTTACCGCCAGTTGCGCCATACAAACAGGTATTACCAATAATTGCCGTGTTTTGTGTTTGGAAAGGCGAACCTTGTGGTGGGAAAATCGAAATACGACCACCAGCCATACCTTTACCTACGTAGTCGTTTGCATCACCCTCAAGACGGATATGTAAACCACCCGCATTCCAAACTCCAAGAGACTGACCAGCCGTACCAGTTAAGTTCATTACAACCGGATGTGCTTCCATACCCAAGTTGCCATAGCGACGAGCAATTTCACCTGATACACGAGCACCGATCGAACGGTCACAGTTCACGACCTTGAAGTTGAACTGACCACCTGCACTGGATTCAATTGCAGGAAGTATTTCAGCAACCATTTTCTCAGCTAAAACGCCTTTATCAAATGGTGCATTACCTTCTACTTGACAGTATTGCGCTTTACCTTCAGCAGAAGGATGTGAAGTTAATAACGCACTTAAATCAAGGTGAGCATGCTTTTCAGTTTCGCCCGGTAATACTTCAAGTAAATCAACACGACCAATTAAGTCTTTCAACGAAGAAACACCTAAAGCAGCCAACCATTCACGCGTTTCTTCCGCAATAAAGTGGAAGAAGTTGATGAGCATTTCCGGCTCGCCAATGTAGTGTTCTTGACGTAAATGATCTTGTTGAGTTGCAACACCGGTTGCACAGTTGTTTAAGTGACAAATACGGAGGTATTTACAACCTAGAGCAATCATTGGTGTTGAACCAAAGCCGAAACTTTCCGCACCTAAAATTGCTGCCTTGATCACATCAAGACCAGTTTTTAAACCACCATCAGTTTGTACACGTACTTTTCCGCGCAAGTCGTTTACACGAAGTGCTTGATGCGCTTCACTAAGACCCAACTCCCATGGAGAGCCCGCATGGTGAATTGAAGATAGTGGAGATGCCGCCGTACCACCGTCATAACCAGAAATGGTAATGAAGTCCGCATATGCCTTAGCAACACCTGCTGCAATTGTTCCCACACCCGGTTCAGATACCAATTTCACAGATACCATTGCTTTCGGGTTAACTTGTTTCAAGTCAAAAATTAACTGAGACAAATCTTCAATTGAGTAAATGTCATGGTGTGGCGGTGGTGAAATCAGAGTTACACCCGGTACCGAGTAACGTAAACGTGCGATTAAGCCATTTACTTTACCACCCGGTAACTGACCACCCTCACCTGGTTTTGCACCTTGAGCAACTTTAATTTGCAATACTTCAGCAGAAGTTAGGTATGCAGGCGTTACACCAAAACGACCAGATGCGATCTGTTTGATTTTCGAGTTACGAATTGTTCCGTAACGAACAGGATCTTCACCGCCTTCACCAGAGTTTGAACGGCCACCAATCGTGTTCATCGCGATTGCAATTGCTTCATGTGCTTCTGGAGAAAGAGCGCCTAAAGACATACCTGCCGAGTCAAAGCGAGGCAAGATATCTTCAACTGATTCAACTTGCTCAACTGGAATTGAATTCGTTGTTTTTAGCTTAAATAAGTCACGGATTGTCGCTACTGGACGGTTATTCACCAGCTCAGCATATTCTTTAAAGTCTTCGTATTTACCAGAGCGAACAGCTTTGTGTAATGCATTAATTACATCTGGGTTGAACGCATGGTACTCTTTATCAAATACGAATTTAAGTAAACCACCCTGATCAATTGGCTTACGATTTGACCAAGCTGTTGCTGCTAATTTTTTCTGATCTTTTTCAAGGTCAGCAAATGTTGCGCCCTGAATACGGCTTGGAACGCCTAAGAAACATTGATCAACAACTTCAGATGACAAACCTACTGCTTCAAAAAGCTGACCACCGCGGTAAGACGCAACGGTAGAGATACCCATTTTTGAAAGAACTTTTAATAGGCCTTTCTCAATACCTTTACGGAAGTTTGCTTGCGCATGAATTGGATCACCTAAAAGTTCACCTTTAGCAATCAAATCATTGATCACGTCATATGCAAGGTATGGGTAAACTGCGGTTGCACCAAAACCAAGTAATACCGCAAATTGGTGCGGATCACGTGCAAAACCAGTTTCAACCATGATGTTCGCATCAGTACGTAAACCAGTTTTGATAAGGTAATGATGTACCGCACCTGTTGCAAGCGCTGCGTTTGCAGGTAATAAACCTTGGCGGATATTTTTATCTGTTAAAACAATTAAAGTTTTGCCGTCACGAACTGCTTGCGCTGCTTCTTCGCAGATACGCGTAATCGCAGCTTGCAAACCTTCTTCTTCAGCATAGTTTAAGTTGATATCAACTGCTTCGTAACCCGGACGCTCAATGCTACGGATTTGCTGCATTTTTGAATTTGACAATACAGGGCTAGAGATGATGATACGATCAGCATGCTCAGGACCTTGCTCAAATACATTCTGCTCACGACCTAAACAGGTTTCAAGCGACATTACAATTGACTCACGTAGTGGGTCAATTGGCGGGTTTGTTACTTGAGCAAACTGTTGACGGAAATAATCGGTCACGTGGCGTACTTGACGAGATAATACAGCCATTGGCGTATCATCACCCATAGAACCTACAGCTTCTTGTCCACTTTCAGCAATTGGACGCAACAATTGATCACGCTCTTCAAATGTCACCATAAACATTTTTTGAGCCGCTTTTAAAGCATCGCCAGTTAAACCTTTATCGACTAATTGTTCTTCAAGTTCTGGGGCTGCTTTTAAACGAATCGCATGGTCACGTAACCACTCACGGTACGGGCGCATGTTTTTCAAATGAGTACTAACATCTTTAGTATCAAGTACTTTACCTGTTAAGGTATCAACTACTAAAATTTGGCCAGGGCCTACACGACCTTTAGAAATAACATCTTCAGGCTCATAACCCCAAACACCAATTTCAGATGCCAAGGTAATGTAATCATTTTTGGTAATCACCCAACGTGCAGGACGTAAGCCATTACGGTCAAGCATACAAATCGCATGACGACCATCTTGAATAACAAGACCAGCTGGACCATCCCAAGCTTCCATATGCTTAGAGTTGAACTCATAGAAAGCACGTAAATCTGCATCTAGAGTTTCTACGTTTTGCCAAGCTGGTGGCACGAGCATACGTAAGGCACGGAATAAATCCATACCACCACCCACCAAGATCTCAAGCATATTATCTAAGCTTGATGAGTCTGAACCCGTACGGTTAACGATTGGGTCAAGCTCAGTGAGGCCTGGTAATAATGGGTTTTCAAATTTAGGAGTACGCGCCAACGCCCAGTTACGGTTTGCTGTAATTGTGTTGATTTCACCATTGTGGGCAAGATAACGGAATGGCTGAGCCAAAGGCCAACGCGGTAATGTATTGGTAGAGAAGCGTTGGTGGAATACCACGATATGTGATTTTAAACGCTCATCTGCTAAGTCTGTATAGAACTCAGCAATTGCAGCCGGCATCATCAAGCCTTTATAGCTGATTACTGTTGAGCAAAGCGTAGTCACATAGAATGACGGATCATTTTGTAATTGTTGTTCTGCACGACGACGTGCCAAGAATAATTTACGGTTAAATTCAACTTCAGTTACACCCATTGGACAGTTCACAATGACCTGTTCAAAAGCAGGGAGCGATTGAAGTGCAATTTCACCTAGTGCATCGTTATTTGTAGGGACAACACGCCAAGCCAGTACACGTAAGCCATCTGACTCGATTTCTTTCGTTAAAATATTTTTAGAATGTTGCGCTAATGCTGGATCAGTATTTAAAAATACAGTACCCACAGCAAAAATTTCACTCAGTGTAATATCACTCAGTTTTTTTGCTTCATCACGGAAAAATTGCTTTGGCATCGCCAATAGTAAGCCGCAACCATCTCCCGTCTTGCCATCTGCGGCAATACCACCACGGTGTGTCATGCAACTTAAACTGTGAATCGCGGTTTCCACAAGATGATGACTTGATTCACCCTTCATATGGGCGATCAGTCCAAAACCACAGTTATCCTTAAACTCATCAGGCTGATATAAACCTTGAGCGGGAGCTACAGTATTAGGCGATGGCATGTGCATAGCGTACCCTTCTTTCAATAAGGCTCTTTCGAGCGTCAAACAAACAACTTATTTCTGCGATATTGCCTATGGACGATAGTTAGCTCAATGTTTCGCAAAAAAAAATTTTGGGCTGATAAGCCAATATACGCTGTTCCATTTTTACGTACACTGGTTTTTGCTAGAAAAATGTTTTGACTTATTTCGCACTCTTTTAAAGCAGTTCGACCCCACGACTCTGCATAGAATTCACTCTTTAGAGCGCCAAAATAGTTTGCAGCACATTAATAAGCACAAGAATAAAGCAAAAACTATGCCAATATAATTTTTAGAGGTTAAGTGTTTATATTTGTTAAAAATAGATAGGTTTTATTCAGGTTATCATTTTAATAAATGACCAAATATGCACCACTGTCGATCAAAATATATATACGTTTTTTATTTTTGCACCACAATAGAGCAATTCAACCTTGTGATTAATTGCCTCGTGTGCCCTCATTTGTTGCATTTTTTGTAGAAACTTCAGTTGTGCGATTTTGTTGAGCCTTTTTAGCCGCATCAGCTGCACCAGAATTAGACTGATGTACATCTACTACATTTCCCTCAGCATCTCGACGAATAATTGTTGTTCGAGTTGTAGAGTTTGTTGCTGGAGTAGCTACTTTAGGTAGTGTATTCACGGTTCCACCTACGCCCGATCCTATGAGTAATGACTCATCAATTTTAGGCAAGGCAGCTGGACGTAATCGCACTTCATAAGTTTGGCTCATTCCACCTTTCATTTCATCCGCTCCTAAATCATTGACTAAGGGAGCATAGGTCGAGAATTGTTGGGGATGAGGTTTAACTGACTCAGGCAAATCAAGATTCAGTTGAGTTAATTGTTGAATAGCATCTTCAGAACGTTTAAATACGCCATACGTCAATACATATTGTTCAGATTGCTTATCTCCACTTAAACGGAAGTAGATAAATTTATTGCGCTCTGCACGATTTTTTAAAAAGTTTTTAATAATATCTTCATCAGACGCACGGAAAAGCTCAAGCGTCCATTGTTTCTTATTTTCATTAATAAATTTAGTACCGCGAAACTCTGCCTCATGCTGACCAGAAGCAACCGTACGGGTCGTTAAATCAAGAGGCCTAACTTCATCAGCTAAAGCCCCTAAATTAGCAGTTGTTGCTACTTTTTCAGGCTGAATTTGAACTGGTGCATCTGCATCAGCTGCTTTTTCAACTTCAACTAGCTTCTTACTATCGGTCATGACCCAGAAAATAAAGGCCAGAAACAAGCAGACGATACCACCCACCAACCAGATATATTGTTGAACATTCTGCCAAAGTGTACGTGATACAGTCATGTGTTACCTTAATTTATTATCCGTGTTGATTCGCCAAAATAGCTTGTTTCATGAGTTCGACATCAAAGTCTTTGGTAATTACTGCTTGTCCAAGTTGTTTTAACAACACTAAGCGTAATTGACCATTGAGGACTTTTTTATCATGAGCCATATATCCAAGGAATTCATCCAATGGAATTTTTGGACATGATATCGGCAAATTAGCGCGTTGAATAATTTTTTTTGTACGCTCTACATCATCGCTTGAAATCCAACCTAAACGTTGTGATAAATCAGCAGCCATTACCATACCTGTTGCTACTGCCTCACCATGTAACCATGTGCCATAACCCAAGTAAGATTCAATTGCATGACCGAAAGTATGACCCAAGTTGAGTAAAGCTCGTTCACCTTGCTCTTTTTCATCATTAGCCACAATACGCGCTTTGTGAGCACATGAACGATAAACAGCTTCCGCTAAAAGCTCAGCATCCCGTCCAATCAACCCATCCATATTCTGCTCTAACCAAACGAGAAAATCAGCGTCGCCTAATAAAGCATATTTAATGACTTCCGATAATCCAGCCGATAATTCTCGATCAGGTAAAGTATTGAGTTGCGCCATATCGGCCAAAACGACTTGAGGTTGCTGAAATGCACCCAGCATATTTTTACCGAGTGGGTGGTTAATACCAGTTTTACCGCCTACACTCGAATCTACTTGCGAAAGGAGCGTAGTCGGAACCTGAACAAAGTAAACACCGCGCTGGAAACATGCCGATGCAAAGCCAGCCATATCACCAATAACACCGCCGCCTAAAGCTAAAACCGTACAATCACGATTAAAGCCAGCTTCAAGTAATGCATCAAAAATCAAATTTAAATGCTGAATATCTTTATATTTTTCACCATCAGGTAAAATACAAGTCGCTACAGTTTTACCCAAACTTTTTAAAGCTTCTTGATAGTGAGATAAATATAAAGGAGCAACCGTTTCATTACTCACGATCATAACCTGTTGACCATGAAGATAAGGCTCAAGCAACTGCTTAGGATCAAGTTGACTGCCAATAAAAATAGGATAACGGCGTTCGCCTAATTCAACATGTAAAGTTTGCATGAGTTTATAAAACCACAAGTAAGTTTGGCTATTTTAGCGGGTTGGACAAAATAAGTTGCAGAATCTTTTGAGCAAGATCACGAGCAGCCCCCTGATTGGTTTCAATCGTGTAATGAGCAACTTCACGATATAAAGGGTCACGTATTTTTAATAAATCTCGTAATTTTTGTTCAGGATTTTCAACTTGTAATAACGGTCTGTTTTTATCGCGATAAGTTCGTTGTAATTGTAGTTCTACAGGGGTGTACAGATAAACAACTATACCACGTTGCTTTAGAAATTCGCGATTGGGTGCTTGAGTAATCGCCCCTCCTCCTGTCGCTAATACTAAGGCCTTACGGGAAGTCAACTCATTTATGACTACGGTTTCACGAGTACGAAATCCAATTTCCCCTTCTTTCTCAAAAATCCAGGGAATAGTGGCGCCTGTTTTGCGTTCAATTTCATGATCACTATCTAAAAATTCACGCCCTAATAGTTCGGCTAAATGACGTCCAACGGTTGTTTTTCCTGCCCCCATGGGCCCTACCAAATAAATATTTGGCAGGGTTTCAAACGCTTTGCTTGGCAAGGCGCCACCTATTTCAATTGCTTTCATTAAAAAATATATTAATGATTTCTCACCAAAGTGTCATTAACAATTCGTGGCGTAACGAAAATCAGTAACTCTTGCTTATCATCAGATTTCACATCTTTTCTAAATAAACGTCCAACGACAGGAATGTCTCCAAAGAAAGGAACCTTGGTTTGTGAGTTAGAAGTTGTCTGCTCAAATACTCCTCCTAAAATAACAGTCTCACCATTATTGACGAGCACATTAGTATTAATCTGATTCTTATTTAAAATTAACTCGCCATTAGGAGCCGCGCCAGCCACAGAATCCTTTGAAATATCCAATTTCATTTGAATTTTGCCATCAGGCGTAATGCTCGGAGTAACATCCAAACTTAAAAGCGCATCTTTAAATGATGTACTTGCTGTAGCTCCAGCAGCAGAATTCGTCGTGGTTTGATATGGAACCTGTTGACCTGTTGCAACTTTTGCAGGTTGTTTATCTGCGGTCATCACTTTAGGGGTGGAAATCACCTCACCATAGCCATCAGCTTGTAGTGCAGAAAGTTCGAGATCAAGCATAAAATCCGACATACTAATCAAACCAAAGGCAATACTTCCAGCTGGATTAGTTACCCCTAAATCGACATTTAAATTGTCTGGGCGTTCAATCGTATATTTATAACCACCTGTGGTTTCATCTTTTTTAGGTTCTCGTAAATTCCACAAGGTTGTTTCACTACCACCTACTAACAAATTATTATTATTAGTAATCCCTTGCGATAATATGCCCCATTTAACACCGAGTTCTTTAGTAAAAGAAGTAGAGGCTCTTACAATACGTGCCTCAACCATAACCTGTTTAACTTGTACATCCAAAAGATCAATCATTTTGCGAATTTGATCAATCGACTGAGCCGTATCGTTAATAATTAAGGTATTGGTACGGTCATCTTGGGTAATTGTTCCACGTGGACTCAATAAACTTCCTACATTATTACCTAAACTATCAACACCAGTATTTAAATTGGTTGAGGTTGAAGTACCCCCGCCAGACGTACTCTGCAAACCATTACTATTGTTTGAGCCTTTGGTAACTAAGCTCATAATATCTTGAGCTCGTGCATATTTCAGTTGAATATACTCAGTTTGCAATGGCGCTAATTTCACACTCTGTGCAACAGCTTTTGCCTCTTCTTCTTCAGCCTTAATCAATTCTGTAACTGGAGCAATCCAAATTACATTTCCATTTCTGCGTTTATCTAAATTTTTAGTTTTTAAAATAATATCAAGTGCTTGATCCCATGGAACATCTTTTAAACGCAAAGTAATGTTACCTTGAACGCTGTCAGCCGCAACCATATTAATGCCAGTAAAATCAGCCAGTAACTGTAAAACACGACGAACTTCAATATCTTGAAAATCGAGAGAAAGCTTATTACCAGAGTAATTAGGTGTCTTATATAAAGAGGTTACATTTTTGTCCTGCGGACGTTTTAGGCTGATGGTCAATTTATTTTCTGCCTGATAAGCCATATATTCATAGCTACCAGTAGATTGAATCGTAATAACGCCATTGCCTTTTTCGTTATAAGATTCAATTGTCGAAACAGGCGTAGCAAAATCATTTACATTTAAGCGTTTAGCTAAGTGTGTAGGAATTTTAGAGCCTAACGTTCTCACCACCACCTTACTCCCTTGTTGTTGAACATCAACAGGGGTATTACTTCCCAGCAAGTCAATAACAATAAGGCCTTCACCTTGACTACCGCGCTGGAAACCAATATTTGAAACACCTTGGGGTTGCACAACACTTGTTGGTACGGGCTTCGCTACAGCTTGAGCTGAATTAATTTTTAAAATAAAAGTATTGCCTTCAATACGAGTAGTAAAAGCACCTGCCTCATTTAAATTTACTGTTAAACGTGAACGCTGATCATCAGAGCTTACATCGACCGAGCTCGCCTCCTTAGTTCTAATCGCTACTTTTGTCTGTGTGAGATTCTGCTGTGCTTTATTAAAATCTAAAATTAAGCGTGAAGGATTTTCAAGTTGATATGCTTGTGGTTGCGGCGGCAAACCATTAAACATCACTCGAATTTCCGTACCCTGACCCGCTATTTGCGTCGGTACTATGTTGGTCATGCTGACCTGTGCAGATGCAACCTGCATAATTGCAACCGCTACAGCCCCCATAGAAAACTGACTGAATACGTGATTCATTGTCTAACCATCCCCAATTAAATAATCTTTAAAAATACTTTTTCTTTGTTATTCCCTAAATTTTAGGGTGCAGGTCCAATTAACACTAAGGTTCTTGGTCTTTCCACATAGCCTTCTCGTCCATCAGGAACAATTTCCACCAGATCAATCTGAGTCGGACCAATATGGGTAATCCGCCCTTGATTCATGCCGATATAGTTCCCCACCTGTACTCGCTCAATTTGGTGGTCAGGTGTTTGAATAAGCGCCATGACTTGCCCGCGGTTGTTACGCATACTTCCTTTCATATTTAAGGATTCTAATGCATAGCTTTCGAGTGGTTGAGGTGCGCGTGAGAAATTCGGATATACCTGTTTTCCAGCCATAATTTTGAGTTCAGCCGCAAGTGAGCTTGGTAAAAAAGGACTCTTTAACTGATGGGCTGCATAATTAAACTGGGGCACAGGTGTAAAAACAGGTGCAGGTTCTATAGCTTGTGGTGGCTGATTACGTATATTGGCCATTTGCTGATTTACGGCGTCGATTCTTGAGTCGCATCCAACTAAAACCAAGCCTATCCCCAGAGAAAGTAAAATTTTCTTTAGTTTCATTAATTATCCTCCTACTTTCGCTTTGACTTCTTGATAGAAGGAATATTTACATTATGGCTATCGGAGGTGTTGGCTTGGTTCTCACCATTTATCCCTTGTGAATCATTATTATTTTGGCTTTCACTTGCTCCCATATAGCGATAAGTTTTTGCTTTAATAGCATAATTAAGCACAGGAATATCTGATTTACTATCTTTAACAGGAGCAGCTTCAACGACAAAATCGTGCATGGTTACAATACGCGGTAATGCGGCAATACTGCTGACAAAAGCACCAAAAGCGTGATAATCGCCTGTTGCCTCAATCGTAATTGGCTGTTCAATAAAAATTTCCTGCTTCACTTCATCTTCTAAACGGATATTTTTAAACTTCAGACCAGAATTCACCCCTGTTAAGTTAATATCTTCAACTAAACTTGGAATTTCGGTCTCCTTTGGCAATTGTTCTAACTGCTGATTAAAGTTCGCTTGCATCTCTTGAAGTTGAAGCTGATATTGCTGCAAGTTACGTAATTTTGAATCTTTTTCTCGAAACTCATTTAATAAATTACTTTCTTGTGCTTGAGCATTATCAATTGCTTGGAGCTTTGGCTGAATAGCAACAAAATATCCCAAGGCCAATACAGCAAAGAAAATAAAAATCCAGCACGTAATCTTCACAGATAATGGCCAGCTACCATAACTGTTCATATCGAGTGTGTTAAATTGCTGAAGAAATTTTTCTAAGGTAATCTTTTTTTTCTTAGATGGAGCTTGTTCTAAAGACAGCTCATGAAGTTCATCAAGACTCATTTTGCTACCTCCTTATCCGTACTTACAGATGCGTTGGCAGTATCATCTGTTGCTGTCACTCCCATTTCCCCTAAATCAACAGTAACGACAAAACTGCCATAGCTATCTTCCACTCGGGGAAGCAAAGAACTCACAGCCTTATCTTTTTTCTCTTCAGTCGCCAAGAAAGAATTCATAAAAGCATTGCGATACCATGGGGATGCTTCGAGATTACGTAATAACTCTGCAACTGTATTTGGACTTTCTGCTTTACCTTCAATGGTAAATTTATCTCCAGTTCGACTGAATTTAGTCAAATACATGGCTGCCGGAGTCACACGCACCAATTCATCTACCAAACGCACGACGACTGGACGCTGACTTTGCAAACCTTGAATGAGTTTCATACGCTCAATAATGGCATCACGTTGTTCTTGCAAACCGTTTAAGGCTTTAAGTTGTTGATCTAGATTTTGGTTTGTACTGATGATGAGCTGATTCGCTTGTTCTTGATCATCTAATTTTTGATTCAAATAAAACCACCCGGAAAATACAGTGGTTATCCCCAAAACAACGACCCCAAAACATAAAATAATAAATTGTTTTTTACGCTGCTCCCTAAGCCCATCACGCCAAGGGAGTAAATTAATTGTTGCCATTAATCAAAACTCCTTAAAGCCAAGCCACATGCCACCATTAGTGATGAGGCATCATTTTCAATTTTTTGAATGTCGACTTGAGGAGAAAAACCCATTTGTAAAAACGGGTTGGCAATAGTGACTCGGTAACCAAGTTTTTGTTGCAACAATTTAGCTAGCCCTGGAATATTGGCATTCCCGCCTGCTAGCAAAATATGGTCAATTTCGTTGAATTGAGATGAAGAAAAGAAAAATTGTAGCGATCTAGCCGCTTGCTGTACTACAGCATCTAAAAATGGCTCTAAAATTTCGATATCATAATCATCTGGTAAAGAACGTTCTTTCTTAGCCCGTCCCGCCTCTTCTAATGACAAACCATAACGGCTTTGAATTTCGAGAGTAAGCTGTTTACCACCGAAGACTTGTTCACGGGTATAAACGATTTTGCCATTTTGCATAACCGATAATGTGGTCATGGTATGGCCAATGTCTAAAATACCAATGGTATTTGCACCCATGGGTAAGCTATCAGCAAACACACTAAAAGCACGCTCGACAGCATAACTCTCGACATCAGCAAGTTTAGGCGTTAAATCTACCAGTTCCAGTACTTCTACGCGTGTTTCAACATTTTCTGTGCGCGTTGCGACTAAAAGTACATTCACACGATTTGGATTTGGCAGTCGATCTGGTAAAACCTCAAAATCAAGGCTCACCTCATCCAAAGGGAACGGTATATATTGCTCCGCATCTAATCGAATCTGAACTTCACGTTCATCATCGTTCATATCTGCATCCATTTCGATGGTCTTATGAATGACCGTCGATGTCGGAACAGCAATTGCAGCGTTACTGGTTTGGGGATTTGCTAAATTCATCGCCCGTTCCAAAGCTTCTGCAACTGCTTCTGGATTTAAGATATTTTTTTCAACTACACTGTTCTCAGGTAAAGGCGTCAAAGCATAACTTTCCACCCAATATTTACCGTTCTTAACAGAGAGCTCTAACAACTTAACAGAAGTCGAACTAATATCGACGCCCATTAACCCCTTATTCGGTTTACGATATAACCTGAGCACACTATTGTCCTATTATTTTTTTATCCCCAAAAAAAATTACAAACCAATAATCTCGGTCTTTATTTTTACACGGATACAATATCTCATCTAACAATCCGCATGTCTAAAGGCTATACTGACCACAATTAGTTTGTATTCGATCTTATTAAAGCTTACTTATCATGAAAAAGCTATCCAGTTTGGGCTTCGTGCGTCCAATTTTTTTGATCATTATTATTATCTTAGTCTCACTTCCGATGGGCTTTTATGGCATGTATCTCTATATCGCCCCATCGCTTCCAGAAATGAGTTCACTAAAGAAAGCTCCGCTTTTAAAACCGCTTCAGGTCTATACTTCAGACAATCAACTGATTGCCGAGTACGGTGGTAAGCTTTCTATTCCAGTTGAATACAAACAAATTCCTCCTGCTTTTATCCATGCATTTTTAGCAGCAGAAGACTCTTCTTTCTTTGAACATAGCGGGATCAGTTTTAAAGGCTTAGGTCGTGCTTTAAGTGAAAGTGTGACAGGTTCAGATGTGCAAACTGGTGGTTCAACGATCACCATGCAAGTTGCAAAGAACTATTATTTGAGTCCAGAAAGAACCCTAAAGCGTAAAATAACCGAGATCTTTTTGGCTCGAAAAATCGAGCAGAATTTATCTAAAGAAGAAATTCTCAGTCTCTATGTGAATAAAATCTTCTTAGGAAAAAATGCGTATGGTATCGCCGCAGCAGCCAAGATTTATTACAACAAAAGTATTAATGAACTGAGCGTTGCCCAAATGGCAATGATCGCTGGTTTGCCAAAAGCACCATCTAAATACAACCCAGTGGTTAATCCGGAACGTGCGCTCGAACGACGTAACTGGATTTTGGGTCGTATGTTACAACTGGGTTATATCACTCAAGCAGAATATCAAAAAGGTGTGGCAGAACCGATTAACCTAAATATGCCCAATCGAGATTTAAATAATATTCACCCGTATGCTGGCGAAATGGTTCGTTCAGAACTTGTAAAGCACTTTGGTGAACAAGCGATTGATTCTGGTTATAAAGTCTACACAACGATTAATGCTAAACGCCAAGCGATTGCAGAAAAATCTGTACAAGATGGTCTTGAAGCTTATGACCGTCGTCATGGCTGGCGTGGTGCAGAAGCGCATGACAAACCATTAAGTGAATTTAGAGCATATGCCAACACTTATCCTGCGCAAGTTACTAAGGTAAATAGCAGCTCTTTTGAAGCATTAATGCAAGATGGCTCAACCGTTACTGTTCAGTGGTCAGGCATGTCATGGGCACGTCCCTATCGTAATGCAAATAGTGTAGGTGGTGCTCCTTCGCGTGCATCTCAAATTGTAAAAGTTAAAGATATTGTTCGTTTACGCCCAAATGATAATAAAACCGCATGGTCTTTAGTTCAGGTTCCTAAAGTTCAAGGTCAACTCATTGCAATTAACCCGAATGATGGCTCAATTGAAGCAATTGTAGGTGGCTATAACTTCTACCAATCAAAATTTAACCGTGCCTTACAAGGCTGGCGCCAACCGGGTTCTACGATCAAGCCATTCCTCTATGCTTTAGCATTAGAAAGAGGTATGACACCATATAGTATGGTGAATGATAGTCCAATTACGATCGGCAAATGGACACCACGAAACTCTGATGGACGTTACCTAGGTATGATTCCATTACGTCGTGCTTTGTATTTGTCTCGTAATACCGTATCAGTGAGACTTCTACAAACTGTAGGAATTGAACGTACTCGCCAATTATTTATGGATTTTGGTTTACAAGAAGATCAAATTCCACGTAACTACACCATTGCACTCGGTACGCCTCAAGTATTACCAATTCAAATGGCAACTGGATATGCAGCGTTTGCAAATGGTGGCTATCGTGTACAACCGCACTTCATTCAACGTATTGAAGATGCTTATGGCAAAGTTATTTATGAAGCCAAACCTGAATATGCATGTATTCCATGTATTAATGCACCTGACACGACAGGTGATGAGCAAAAACCTATAACGACTGATGATGAAGTCGTCGAAGTTACGAATAAAGACGTAGAGCAGAAGGAAAAGGCCGCTAAGCAGCTTAATCTTAAACAGACTGATAAAAACAACAGTCAATATCGTCAAGCTCAACGTATTTTAAAATCAAGCTCTGCTTACGATATGGCGAATATCTTACGTGACGTAATTGAGCATGGTACAGGTCGTGCTGCGCTTAAAATTGGCCGTAGTGATTTAGGTGGTAAAACAGGTACTACGAACGATGCAAAAGATGCATGGTTTGCAGGCTTTAACGGCAAGTTAGTGACTGTAGCATGGGTTGGATTTGACCAACCGACTACACTTGGTCGCCGTGAATATGGTGGTATTGCCGCATTACCGATCTGGATTAACTTTATGGGCCAAGCATTGCAAGGTACGCCAGCAGCTTGGGTTCGTTTAGATAAAGACGCTCAAGGTCCTATTTCTCGTGACAAACAACAAGCCGTTACTGAAGTCGGCGATAAGAAAACTTATCGTGCTGCTCCACCATTAGCGCGTCCGCTCTACCGTCCAGCACCGCCGCAACCAAAACTGAGCAATGACAATGACTTCTCTGATTTACCGGGCGAAGAAATTGTTATTCCATCTAAGGCTGCGCCTCCTGCTATGAAACCATCACAGGAGCCTGCGCCTAAGCGTGAAAAAGATGAATTAGAAAATCTGATTAATCAGATTGAATAGCAAAAAAAAGAAGCCATCATCAGATGGCTTCTTTTTTTTGCGCTCTTAAAAATAGATCATCAGATGGCTTTTTTATTGCGCTTCTGAAAAACATATATTTGAAAAGATGCTGTTACTTCTAATTGTGAGTGCTGCTCTAACTGTGAACGGCGCTCAGGAGAAGCTTTGTAAGCATAAGGCGTCATAGCAATCAGATTTTTTAAAGCCTGCTGCTCAAGCACAAAAGGTGCATCAATAATTTGCTCTTGTTTTAGCTCAAACAAATCTTGCAACTGCTCTACAAACTTTTCTGGTGTGTGAGGGTTCACTTGTTCAAAAAGAGCCTCACGCATGGCGTACAAATGTTCAGAGGCAGGCGTAACAACTATTAAATAACCCTCATCTTTTAAAACACGCGAAATTTCGGCTTGCGGAATCGGGCTAAATAAACTGGTGCAGGCATCCATGCTATGGTCTAGCACCGGTAAAGTCGCCCCTGTTCCTACAACCCAAGTTACTTCAGGATTGAGCTTTGCCGCGCGCTGTACAGCAGTTTTTGCAATATCAACACCAACACAGTGCTCAACGACTTGCTGCATAGCACTTGTATAGTAGCCCTCACCACAACCAATATCGAGTATCGCTTTTACATCGAGTTGCTTTAATAAATCGACTACAGCCTGCTGTAATGGCTGATAGTAACCGCCTTGTAAAAAAGCACGGCGCGCATCTACTGACTCGGGTGTATCCCCTGGGTTTTTACTATGTTTATGTTGCACAACATGTAAATTGACATAGCCTTGTTTAGCCACATCGTAACTATGCCCTTGCTCACATCGCCATGTTCTTTCAGTTAAATTTAGAGGCTGACGACACACAGGACACATTAAAATTTGCTTAGCCACTTTTAATTATTCTCTTGTTCTTTTTGTTGTAAATAAGCCTTTGCATGCAGTCCAACAAAGGTGCGACCTGCATTTGTTCCCTTAATCCATTCATCTACCTGAAATAAATCAAACAGACCTACTTTGATCAAGGTTGGAATTGCAATTTTCAATTCTTCCTCAATTTGTCCTCTTTCCCCTGCATTATATAATTCAATATTGTGTAGCATTGTCGCTACAGTTCCTGTTTGAACCTGACTTCCATCTTTAAGTACAACTTGAGGTAATACTTCGCCCTCTCCAACTACTTTTTGATTAATCACAGATAATTGGTCTAGACCAGCAACTTTTGTCATTCACCTCTCCAATAAAAAAAGCCAGTAGAACTGGCTTTATATTGACACTAAAATAAGATCTATCGCAATTTTAAAGTCATTAAACCTAAAACTACTAATATAATTGTAATAATCCAAAAACGAATCACGACTTGCGTTTCTTTCCAGCCCTGCTTTTCATAATGATGATGCAGCGGCGCCATTAAGAACACACGTTTATTACGCATACGCAACGAGCCGATTTGTAAGAATACAGATACTGCCTCCATTACAAATACACCGCCCATAATTGCAAATACGATTTCTTGGCGCACCATAACTGCAATTGTTCCAAGCATCGCACCCAAAGCTAAAGCGCCAACATCACCCATAAATACTTGAGCAGGATGCGCGTTATACCAAAGGAATGCTAAACCTGCACCAATCATGGCAGAACAGATCACCACAAGCTCAGAGGTATACTTCACATACGGAATATGTAAGTAGTTAGCGAAACGGATGTCACCAGACAAGTAAGCAAATACGCCCAAGCCCGTAGCTACCATGACAACCGGCATGATTGCCAAGCCATCTAAACCATCTGTTAAGTTAACTGCGTTAGAAGCACCATTAATCACCAGATAGGTAAACACAATAAATGCTAAACCTAACGGAACAATTGAGAGTGGAATTGAAAGATTTTTAAAGAATGGAATCAATAAATCCAGCATGTTTGCGGTATGTTCTGCATTGGACTGTTGAGTTGCGATTAAATATAACGCAATACCAGCCCCAAGGGACGCAACAGAAGTCCAGAAAAACTTCTTACGTGCAGGTAAACCCGCATTATCTTTATAGCGAATTTTAATCCAGTCATCTGCCCAGCCTACAGCACCGAACACAACCATTACACCAAGCACAATCCACACATAAGGGTTAGATAAATCAGCCCATAGTAAGGTACTAATACCAATTGAAAGCAGAATTAAAATCCCGCCCATGGTTGGTGTACCCATTTTTTTAGCATGATTTTCAGGAGCAAACGAACTTACTGCCTGACCGTATTTTAACGCTTGTAATTTACGAATCATGATCGGTCCAAGGACCAGACCAATGGTCAGTGAAGTTAATACACTGAGTAAAGAACGTAATGTTAAATAACGAACGACCTGAAACGAGCTATGATAGCCCGCAAGTTGTTCAAACAACCATAACAGCATTTAAAGTTTCTCCATCAAATCAGCCATCAACGTTTCCATATGAGTAAAGCGAGAACCTTTAAACAGGAAACTCATGGACTGGGGTTGATGTGTTTGGATTAGATTAATTAAAAATGGAAGCGCCTCAGCTTGTGTCTGAAATGCTTTCATTTTATTAGAATGAGAGCCTGCACCCTCGAGAGCAGCTGGAGCAAACTGCCCAACCGCAATAATATGGTCTAAAGGAAGCTCGGCGAGATCACGACCTAAATCATGATGCTCTTGCCAACTGCTATCACCTAACTCACCAATATCCCCCATGACCATCACTTTTACGCCTTGTTGCTGCAACAACACTTGTGCAGCAGCGCGCATAGAAGTCGGATTGGCATTGTAGGTATCATCAATAAATAAGTAAGGTGACTTTTGAATAAAGTTAAGACGACCTTTCGCTCCCTCGGCTTGCTCTAAACCTTGAACAATATCTTCTAGTCCAATACCAAGTGCCAAAGCAAAAGCTACGGCTGCGGTCGCATTTTGAACATTATGCTCGCCGGCAAAAGGAAGCTTAACAACACTACTACCTTGCGGTGTATGAAGGTTAAAATTCGTTGACTGAGGCAATAAATCAATATCTGTTGCATAGACATCGCCTCCTACACCAAATGTAGAAATGCGATGCGCCTTTGCAGCTTCAAGAATTTCGGCAGTAAAGTCATCTTGTTGCGGCACGATTGCAACGCCATTCGGTAAAATATGGTGATAAATTTCCGATTTAGCGCGGCAAATACCTTCACGCCCACCAAATTCACCTAGATGAGCTGTACCAATATTTAAAATACCTGCAACATGAGGCTGAACAAGTTTTGAGGTGTAATCAATCTCGCCTTGATGGTTTGCACCCAACTCCATCACCGCATATTGATGTTCCTTGCGAAGCTCTAGCAACATCATCGGGACACCAAGGTCATTATTTAAATTGCCTCGGGTAATTAATGTCGGTGCTAAGCGCGACAATATACTTCCCAACATTTCTTTTGTCGTCGTTTTACCACTACTGCCCGTCAAGGCAATTACCTTTAATTGTGGGTTTTGCTCACGGCGATAAGCGCCAAGTTGTCCTAAAGCTAAACGGGTGTCGGTAACAACGAGTTGAGCAATATCGACATCTAACGGACGTTCAACAATGGCGATTTGACAACCATTTTTAGCAACTTGCGCAACGAAATCATGCGCATCAAAACGCTCACCTTTTAGCGCTAAAAAGGCATCCCCAGTTTCCGCATGACGCGAGTCCGTCAAAATACGTTTAATTTCAGTTTGAGGGATCTGGTCTTTATGCCAGTAGCCCTGTGTTGCCTGTTGTAATTGTTGAGCTGTCCACGGTTCCAAAGGCACGGTACTGGTGGTTGAAGTATGCATAATTTGTCCTATTGTGCAGGGTAAGCAGCGTCTACAGTATGATGTTGCGCAGCAATCGCTGATTGCACCTCGACAACATCATCAAACCAGTGATGCACGCCATTAATTTCTTGATAATTTTCATGTCCTTTACCAGCAATCACAACGATGTCGCCAGGCTGAGCCTGCTGTGCAACAAATTTGATTGCTTCACGGCGGTCATGAATTTCATGCATACGGTGCCCTGAAAAATCGATTCCTTGCTTCATGTCAGCAAAAATTTGTTCAGGGTCTTCTGTTCTTGGGTTATCCGACGTCAAAATAACTGGATTTGCGCCGTCTAAAGCGGCTTGAGTCATAAGTGGACGCTTACCGCGATCACGGTCTCCACCACATCCAAATACTGCCCAAAGTTGATTCGAAACATGGCGTTTTAATGTTTTAAGTACTTGAATTAATGCATCTGGTGTGTGCGCATAATCAACAACAAATAAGCGATCACCATCTCGAATGACCTGCATTCTGCCTGGCGCACCAATCAGTTGAGGAACGAAAGCTACTAGCGCTTTTAAATCAAAACCCGCTTGCTCAGCAGCAATAAGTGCTGCAACCAAGTTTTCGACATTAAAATGCCCTAACAATGGACTTTGCACAGCAAAAGAACCATGCGCACTCACTATATTAAATGTTGCCCCTGCTAAACTATAACTCAGGTCAGTAATATAATAATCGGCAGTATTTTGAGTAAGAGAATAGGTTAAAACTTTCGGTTGAGCAGGATTTTGCTTTGCTGCATTTATCATGAGAGCAGCATGCTCATCATCTAAATTAATAACAGCTACTTTTAAAGAATTGAAACGGAATAAAAGAGCCTTTGCTTCTGCGTAAGCCTCTAAAGTGCCATGATAATCCAGATGATCACGACTCAAATTACTATAAACGGCAATTTCAATCGCACAGCCATTTAAACGTCCCTGCTCTAAACCATGTGAACTTGCCTCTAAAGAAGCAAAAGTTGCACCTTGTTTAGCATAATCATGCAATGCATTTTGCAGGTGTAAAGCATCAAGCGTAGTATGAGTTGATGGCGTTAAGTCTGGCAAAATACCATTACCTGTAGTACCCATCACGGCACAACGCTGTTGTTGTGAGCTAATTAATTCAGCCACTAGACGCGAAATTGTGGTCTTACCATTTGTACCAGTCACGGCAATAATACGTGCTGGCGTCACAGGATCTATACGCTGTAAATAACGCTCTTGCCATTCGCCCATAAGTTGACGTACATCAGGACACACCCACTCATTTGCCACACCCAGCTCAGTCTCACTAATGATGGCAAGCGCACCATTCGCTAAAGCCGACTCAGCAAAGGTACGCGTTTTTTCAGGTTGGCTATAACTGGTCAAAGCGATAAAGATCTGGCCTGACTCAACCTTACGGCTGTCTAAGCTAAAACCCTGAAAAGGCTGCTTAGACCAGTGTGCATCAATCTCGACTGGATTAATTTCTTGAAAAGAAACAGACATAGCTTACCTGCGAATAGGATTTACTGAAGTATCAAGGGGCTTATCAAGCGGCACATTCATTAAACGCAATGATTCTTGCATAATGCGTGCAAAAACAGGGGCCGCCACCAAACCACCGTAATAACGACCTTGTGGATTTTCAACAACGACAATAACTGCTAAACGAGGATCGCTAATCGGAGCTACACCTGCAAATAAAGCACGGTATTCATTATTTGAATAACCTTTGCGGTCTGCACGAAGTTTATGAGCCGTACCTGTTTTACCGCCAACACGATAACCTGGGATATTAGCTTGTTTGGCAGTACCACCCGGCATAGTTACTTGCTCGAGCATAAGCAAAACCTGATCAGCAATTTTTGGAGCAAGAACTTGCTCACCTTTAGGTGCTTGATCGAGCTTATGTAGGCTTAAAGGCATTTTCACCCCATGGTTTGCAAGCATTGCATAGCCTTGCGCCAACTGGAGAATAGTTGCATTTAGACCATAACCATAAGCCATAGTACCGATTTGAGAAGAGTTTAATTTACTTACGGGAAGCACTAAACCAGAGCTTTCGCCAGGGAACTTCACAGCAGAACGTTTACCAAAGCCAGCACGATTAAAGAAGCTCGGTAATGTTTCCTTAGGAAGTGATAACGCAATTTTTGCCGAACCTACGTTTGATGACTTGATAATTACGCCACTAACCGTCAAAGCGCCATAGTTATGTGTATCGCGAATGGTATGCCAACCTAAACGCATTGAACCAGGTGAAGTGTTGACAATCGTATTTGGAGTGTATTTTCCAGTTTCGAGCGCAGCAGAAATCGTAAAAGGCTTCATGGTAGAACCTGGTTCGAACATATCAATCGCACCGCGGTTACGCATAGCATCTTTATTAGATAAGCCGTTTTTATCATTCGGGTTATAAGATGGCCAACTGGTCATTGCCAGAATTTCACCTGTTTTAACATCTACAGCAATTGCTGTTGCCGAACGGGCATTATTTGCAACGCCAGCAGCAGTCAACTCACGATACATAATATATTGCAAACGAGAGTCGATACTTAAAGTGATGTTTTCGCCTGGCTCACCTTCACGAATAACCTCTGAAACTTTTAAGCGGTTACCACGTTTATCACGAATAATTTTTTGCTCACCATCCACACCTGACAATTGTTTATTCAACTGCATCTCCAAGCCTTCAATCCCTTGGCCTTCACTATTTGTTAGACCAATAATCTGAGCATTTGGCTGCGGTTGAGGATAATAACGTTTATACGTTTTCTCGGCATAAACGCCTTGGAAGTTACCCTTTGTAATCAGATCTGCCTGTTGTGGTGGCACTTCTTTTTTCAAAACTAAATAACGAGAACGTGGACGTGCATTCATCTGTTTCTTAAGATCAGCACGGTCTAAGCCAACCACATCAGCCAATTCATCAAGATTCAGGTTTTTATCTGGTAATTGGCGTTTTAACTTACGATTATTCGGATCTTTCTTTAATTCTGCCGTAATTTCGTCATATAAATGCTTAGTATCAAAGTAATCACGCGGATCCATTACGATTTTCATGATCGGAGTACTAATCGCTAAAGGCACACCATGGCGGTCGCTAATCACCCCACGCATTGCCTCAATACGTTCCGTACGCAAAATATTGGCATTGGCCTTGTTTTGTAAAAAGTCTTTATTAATAACTTGCACATAAAATGCACGTGCAATTAATACAACAAAACAGAGCAGTACTGTTGCCCATAGCAGATAAAACCGCCACATATCGAAGGCAAGAGTTGGTTTTTCCGAAATAGACTGCTGTTTTTTCCGTGTTTGCTTTGTTCGCTTATCTACCATACAGCAAGGCCTTACTTATTTTGCTCTGAGGTCATCGGTAAAGAAATTACCACCGTTTCTGCAGCAGGTGGCGAAAACATCCGTAGTTGGGTTACAGCACGCGTACCAATCTGTGCTGTTGCACCGAAGGTTTGTTGCTCAATAAGCAAACGCCCCCATTCAGCATTGAGATCATCACGCTCACGCATATAAGAGCTAAGCTCTCTATAATCATGACGATATTCAAATACTTGAAATACCACCATCATGGCACTGATAAAAACAAGTGCCACTAGTACGGTATATACCACAACTTTTTTCACCACTTTATTTTCGGTGGTTTCAATTTCATCACTGCTTTTCATTACGCGCCTTTTTGTTCCAAGCGTTCAGCAACCCGAAGCCATGCACTACGTGAACGAGGATTCGCTTTTACTTCTTCTTCACTCGCACGAACCCGTGAAATTTTCTTTAACCTTCTTGTATCTACCTGTTGCTGTGGCATCCCCCAGCCAAAATCTTCTGCCAAAGTCGATTCTTTTTGAATAAATTGTTTAATCAAGCGATCTTCAAGAGAATGAAAGCTAATCACAGACAAACGTCCTTTTGGTTTTAGCAAGTCTACAGCTTGTGGTAAAAATACTTCAATATCATCTAGTTCTTTATTAATAGCAATACGAATTGCCTGAAATGTACGTGTGGCCGGATGCTTATGTTTTTCCCATTTAGGATGAGCTGTTTTAACAAGTTCTGCCAACTGTGCTGTCGTGTCGAGTCTTCCAGCCTGTTTAATAGCTTTTGCAATACGTCGACTATAACGTTCTTCGCCATATTGATAAATAATATTTGCCAATTGTTCTTCTTCGATTTCAAGCAACCACTCAGCCGCAGTTAATCCTTTAGAGTTATCCATGCGCATGTCTAACGGACCATCTTGCATAAAACTGAAACCACGCTCAGCTTGGTCGAGTTGAGGAGATGACACCCCTAAGTCGGCCATAATGCCATCAACACTCATCACACCAATTTCCTGCATTTTTTCTTTAATATCAGCAAAACTGGCATGAATAATGGTAAATCTTGGATCTTCTTGTGCCAAAGCAGCCGCAACTTCCAAAGCTTGAGGGTCTTTATCAAATGCATACACTCGTGCATTTTCATCAAGTTTCGAGAGCAATAAACGTGTATGCCCACCTCGTCCGAAGGTTGCATCGATATACACCCCTGTTGTGCGATCTGCCAATAAGCTCTCAACGGTCTCAAAAAGTAAGACAGAAATATGCGACATAGGTGTTAAATCATTGCGTAAAAATGTAACTGCACATTATCACCTTGTTTATGCCCAACACCAAACGGCTTTTTGTAGGAAAATATTAATTTTTCATAGATAAAACCGTTTTATTAGTATTTTTTAAGCAAAAAAAGAAAGCAAGCCCACTTTTTTAAGTTTGCTTACTTTCTTTATGAATATTTAGCTTTTAACTTTTCTTTTGGACTACTGTTTTTTAAACATTCTATTTACTGTTTGCCACCATAAATTTGATCAAAAATAGCGCCATTTGCAAAGTGAGTTTTCTGTGCTTTAGCCCAGCCACCGAATACTTCATTAATGGTAAATAATTTAATTTTTGGGAATTGCGCTGCATATTTCGCAGCTACTTGAGCATTACGCGGTCGGAAATAATGTTTAGCAGCCAATTCTTGCCCTAAAGGCGAATATAAGAAGTTCAAATAACCTTTTGCCAAGGTTCGATTTCCATCTTTATCTACTGTTTTATCTACAATCGCGACAGATGGTTCAGCTAAAATTGAAATTGATGGGTAAACAATTTCATATTTATCTTTATCTAATCCTTTAGTTGCCAATAATGCCTCATTTTCCCAAGACAGTAAAACATCACCAATGCCACGTTCAGCAAATGTTGTAAGTGAACCACGTGCTCCTGAATCAAGCACTTTCACATTGTGATAAAGCTTTTTAACAAGCTCTCGAGCTTTAGCATCATTTCCACCCGGCTGTTTTAAAGCATACCCCCACGCAGAGAGATAAATCCAACGCGGTGCGCCACCTGTTTTAGGGTTAGGTGTAATAATTTCTATTCCCGGTTTTGTTAAATCATTCCAGTCGCGTATATTTTTTGGATTACCCTTTCGTACTAGAAATACGACAGTTGAAGTATAAGGGGCAGAATTATTTGGAAATTCTTTTTGCCAATTTGGCTGAATAAAACCAGCTTTCACAATCTCGTCAATGTCATTCGCAAGTGCTAACGTTACTACATCAGCCTCAAGCCCTGTTGCTACTGCACGAGCCTGTTTACCAGATCCCCCATGTGATTGTTTAAATTCAACATCTTGCCCTGTCCGCTGTTTCCAAAACTTACCAAAAGCCTGATTATATTCTTGATAAAACTCCCGCGTCGGGTCATAAGAGACATTTAAAAAAGAAGTAGCTGCTTGAGCTGCTGTTACCGCCATTCCCATATACAAAGCGACAGCCATTATTGATATTTTTTTCATTTACAAAATCCATCATTCATTTTAGTTTACTATATTTTTAATTTTATTTTTTACAATCAATTACTTATATTTATATCTTTATTACTAATCTTTTTTAAAGATATACTTTAGAATGTCTGAGTTATTCATTTTTGAAAAATTTTGTAATTATTCTTACAACTTATTTAGGACCTTCACTTTATCTACACATTAATTTGATAAATAATGAAGTGCAAAGGATACATATGGTTTACATTTAAGTCGACCAGATTAAAATATAGGTAAATTTTGTAAAAATTGTGACACAGTTCAACTTTTTTATTAAGATTTATGTTTAAATCGTAGCATTACCGTAATTTTACATTTTGTTAAACTCAAAAAATAGATGAAATGTAATGAACAGAGGGGATGATTAACAATGAAAATTCATTATGGAAAAGCGTTAAGCTTAAGTTTGGTGCTGGGCTTAGCATCACAGTTCTCTGCAGCAGCAGTACTTAAAGATACTCCAATTAAAACTGGTTCAGATAAGCAAACTTCGCTTATTGAAAAAGCTTTAGATCAACAAAAACGCAACCCTATTGTGTTACCGTCTACAAATGATGAACTTAAAGTTCTAAATACGATTCGCGTTACACCAACTCAAAATTTTCTAGCTGCACAACATGAGCGTTTTTCACGTTTTGTTCAGGCAATCTTTCAGCCGCATGCTTCTTAAAATCTGAAACACCCCCTCTACGTTTCAGTTTTAGCCCAGACTGACGTTAAATAAAACGTCAGAATACTGGGCTTTTTCGTTATAATAGTTTCAATTTTTATTCTGACCCTTTATCTATGAAAGTTCGTACTCGTATTGCACCTTCCCCTACTGGTTTTCCTCATGTCGGCACAGCCTACATTGCTTTATTTAACATGTGTTTTGCAAAACAACATGGTGGAGAATTTATTTTAAGGATTGAAGATACAGACCAACTTCGTTCTACACCAGAATCTGAAAAAATGATTTTGGATTCATTACGTTGGTTAGGTTTGAATTGGTCTGAAGGTCCAGATGTAGGTGGTCCGCATGCACCATATCGTCAATCTGAACGTATGGGAATTTATAAGCAATACGCATTAGAACTTGTTGAAAAAGGTCATGCTTTTTACTGTTTTGCAACAGCAGAAGAACTCGACCAGATGCGTGCGGAACAACAAGCACGTGGCGAAACACCAAAATATGATGGTCGCGGCTTAAAGCTTTCTCAAGAAGAAGTAACTCGCCGTCTTGAAGCGGGTGAACCTCATGTCATTCGTATGAAAGTGCCTGAAGAAGGTATTTGTAAATTTAATGACTTGCTCCGTGGAGAGGTTGAAATTCCTTGGGCACAAGTCGATATGCAAGTTCTTCTTAAAACAGATGGCTTACCAACTTACCATTTAGCTAACGTTGTTGATGACCATTTAATGGAAATCACTCATGTATTGCGTGGCGAAGAATGGCTTCCATCTGCACCGAAGCATCAATTACTTTACCAATATTTTGGTTGGGAAATGCCAACACTTTGCCACATGCCATTGTTGCGCAACCCAGATAAATCAAAACTATCTAAACGTAAAAACCCAACATCAATTAACTACTACCGCGATATCGGTGTATTACCAGAAGCCTTGTTGAATTATTTAGGCCGTATGGGTTGGTCAATGCCAGATGAAAGAGAAGTTTTCACATTGCAAGACATGATGGATAACTTTGACATTCAACGTGTATCACTAGGCGGACCAATTTTTGACGTTGAAAAATTGAACTGGCTTAACGGTCAATGGATCAAAGGGTTAACTCCAGGTCAATTATTAGACCGCTTATTAACATGGAAAAGTGATCGCAGCACTTTAGAAGATATTGCTGCCGCTATTCAACCACGTATTAATTTACTTTCAGAAGCTGTGAATTGGGCTGGTTTCTATTTTAACCATATGCCACAAATCACAGCAGAAATGTTCGAAAGTAAAAAATTGACTCAAGAACAAGTTCGTCAAAGTTTGCAATTTGCAATTTGGCGTCTTGAAGGTCAATTTACTTGGAATAATGACACCGTTAGTCAAACCCTAATGGATCTTGCAAATCAGATGGGCATTAAATTACGTGATTTTATGCCAGCGTTCTTTATTGCAATTGCCGGTTCAACGAGCTCAACACCAGTTATGCAGTCAATGGTTACGCTTGGACCTGATTTAACTTTCGCTCGCTTACGTCATGCCCTAGAAATTGTGGGTGCGCCAAGCAAGAAAGAAGTTAAAAATTGGGAAAAACTCAACGAGAGCTTAAAATTGCCGAAAAATGACGCAACTAGCGAAGTTTAATTCATTTTTTTGTTGACGTGTGAGCGCATTCACCCTAAGATTGCGCTCACACAAACTGGGGTCATAGCTCAGTTGGTAGAGCGCTACAATGGCATTGTAGAGGTCAGCGGTTCGATCCCGCTTGACTCCACCACGCTCCTTTGTGTTTGCCTCATCAAGTCCCTA
>Ga0209370_1000528_pt1 | contig 49001 bp, 50 predicted proteins | sample AgamicAtPrz_FD_187164 | JGI IMG/M metagenome (GOLD analysis project Ga0209370, IMG submission 187164) | Agave microbial communities from Guanajuato, Mexico - At.P.rz (SPAdes) (version 2) | ecosystem: Host-associated > Plants > Phyllosphere > Phylloplane/Leaf | place: Guanajuato, Mexico...
CGCACGATCCCGTCGCCGGTCCATTCCGCGAATTCGCATTCGGCGACGAGCGTCGGCTCGACCCAGTGCACGCGCGTGCGCGTGCGTTCGCGCGGCGGCGCATCGAACGGCATCGTGTCGCGTTCGTGCTGGCGCAGGATCGCGGCGAGACGGTCGAGCATCCGCGCGTCGAAACCGGTGCCGACGCGGCCGACGTAGCGCAGCGGCGCCGGCCCGCGCCGCCGCTTGCCGGCCGGCGCCGGTTCGTGCACGCCGAGCAGCAGCGCGCCGAAGCCTTGCCGGCTGCCCGACGGCTCCGTATAGCCGCCGATCACGAACTCCTGCCGCCGCCGGCATTTGAGCTTGATCCACGCGGGCGAACGGCCGGCGCGATAGCGCGACTCCGCGCGCTTGCCGATCAGCCCTTCGAGGCCGGTGTCGCACGCGCTCGCGATCAGCGACGCGACGTCCCCGCCGAGGTCAGGCGAAAACCTCACGCGCGCCGGGTCGCTGTTCGTGAGCAGCGGTTCGAGCAGCGCGCGACGCGCAGTGAGCGGTGCGTCGCGCAGGTCGTATCCGTCGAGATAAGGCAGGTCGAACACGAAGAAGGTGACCGTGTCCGAGCGGTCCGTGCCGAACGCGTTCTGCAGCGCCTGGAAATCGGGCAGGCCGTTTTCACCGAGCACGACGGCCTCGCCGTCGAGCCACGCGTCGTCGACGTCGAGCGCCGCGAGCGCGTCGCGCTGCGCGCGCAGCTTCGCGGTCCAGTCGCGGCCTTCGCGCGTCATCAGCGTGACGCGCCGGCGTGCGCCCTTCCCTGCAATACGCGCGAGGATCCGATAGCCGTCGAACTTCAGTTCGTAGCACCAGCCGCCGTGGGTCGGCGGGGCGTCGACCAGCGTCGCGAGTTGCGGCGCGACGCGCTCGGGCAGCGGCGCGCGCACCGCGCCTTCGACCTGCGACGGATCGGTGGGGCGCTGGCTTTCGTGGCTTGCGTGGCTTTCGTGTCGCGGGCCACGTGCATCGCCGTTCGCACCGGTCGATCCGCGGCGTCGCGTCGCGCGCTTGCCCGCCGCGCCGCTGGACGCACCGTCGTGCACGCTCCCCGGCCGCTCGCCGACGACGTCGAATTCATCGGCGCTGCGTGCGTCGTCGTCGCGCTCCTTGATCAGCAGCCACTGCTCTTGACGTCCTTCCTGCCGCCCGCTGCGCACGAGCGCCCAGCCGCCGTGCAGCTTCTCGCCGTCGAGCCGGAACGTCAGCTTGCCGGCCCGATAGCCTTCGCGCGCCTGCGCGACGCCGCCGTCCGGCGTCCACGTGCCCTCGTCCCAGACGACGACCGACCCCGCACCGTAATGCCCGGCCGGAATCTCGCCTTCGAACGACGCATATTCGAGCGGATGGTCCTCGACATGCACCGCGAGCCGCTTCACCTGCGGATCGAAGCTCGGCCCTTTCGGCACGGCCCACGATTTCAGCGTACCGTCGAGTTCGAGCCGGAAGTCGTAGTGCAGCCGTCGCGCGTGGTGCTCCTGGATCACGAAGCGCAGCGGATGGCTGGCGCGTGCGACGGGCTTCTTCGCCTTCGGCTTCGTGTCCGCTTTCGCATCCGCCTTCGCGCGGCGTTTCCCGTGTGCGCCTTCGGGCTCGGGCGTCGCGCCGAAATGGCGCTTGCGGCGATACGGATCGAGCTTGCCGGCCATCGCGTCACCTCGTCGGAATCGGAACCGGAATCGGCGTCATCGGCATCACGCCGCGTGCTTGCGGCGCGCGGCGGGCTTCTTCGCCGCAGGGTCGCTCGCCGCGCTGCGTTTCGCGGCGGTCTTCTTCGCCGCGGTTTTCGTCGCCGTGCCTTTCGATGCGGATTTCGCCGCCGGCTTGTGACGCGCGCCGCCCCGCGACGATGACGACGCATCGTCCTCCCCTTCGTCGCGCGCTTCACGCAAATCCGCCGCCCGTGCACCGGCGCCGCCCTTCAGGCTGCGCTTCAGCAGCTCGGTGAGATCGACGACGTTGCTCGCCGCGCGGCCCGTCTGCGCGGGCCGATCCTCGATCTCCTCGATCTTGCCCGCGCGCACCTTGCGCTCGACCAGTTCAAGGATGTCGTCGCGAAACGTGTCGTGATATTCGTCGGGCGTCCAGGTGCCGGACATGTCGTCGATCAGCTTCTTCGCCATCGCGAGTTCGCGCGCGGTGACGCCCGCGCCCTTCGCGTCGTCGGCCGGCACCGACAGTTCGTCGAGCGGCCGCAGTTCCTCCTGCCAGCGCAGCGTATCGAGCGCAAGTATCGGCCCGACCGGGATCAGCGCGCCCAGATGCTGGCGGTCGCGCATCACCACGAGCGCGATGCCGATCTTGCCGCTGTCCTTCAGCGCGTCGCGCAGCAGCGCATAGACCTTCTCGCCCTTGCGGTCCGGCACCAGGTAGTACGGCGTGTCGAGATAGAGAAACGACACGGCGTCCTCGTCGACGAAGGTCAGGATGTCGACGGTCTGCGTCGATTCCGGATTCGCCGCGCGGATTTCGTCGTCGGTGAGCACGACGTAGCGCTCCTTCTCGTATTCGTAGCCGCGCACGATGTCCTCGCGCGTGACCTCCTTGCCGGTGCGCTTGTTGATCTGCCGATAGCCGATCGGGTCCATCGAGCGCTTGTCGAGCATCCGGAACGACGGCTTCACGGTGCGCGTCGCCGGAAACAGCTGCACGGGCACGTGCACGAGCCCGAAGCTGATCGCGCCTTTCCATATCATCCGCGGTGCCATGTGTGTTCCTCCTTGCCGAATGCGCGCCCGCCCGAGGGCAGGCGCGCCAGACGGCGCAAGCTGCTGCCGGCGCTGTCGGCCGCTTTCGGCCCTATGCCGGCAGCTCCGCCGCCTGCTGTTCGCGCGCCCACACGCGATGCTGGCCGAGGTGATCCGACAGCGTGTTCAGTACCGTGTCGAGATCGACGGCCTGCCCCACGCACACGCCTTCGGCCGGATCCGGCAGGTGCGCGGCGCTGAGCAGTTGCCGCCCCGACCCGACGGCCGCGATCGGCTTCAAATGCTTGAACGCCTCGCGCACGAAATGACGCGCGTCGGCGCTGTGCGCGAGATCGCGGCCATCGCCGTCGCCGCCGCACACGAACACCGCGTCGAACATCACCGACGGCATGCCGACGAGCGTCGCCTCCGGCACGATGCCGCCGATCGGCGCGAGCGTCGGTGCGACGATCGTCGGCACCGCGTGCGCGGCCTGCAGCGCATCGCGCACCTGCTCGACGAGCACCTGATTCACGCCGGGCGTCGCGATCAGCGCGATCTTGCGCGAGCGGATGCCGGGCTTCGCGCGGCCGATCAGGCTCAGCGCGGGCGAGCGCTGCGCGACGGCCGGCGTCGCGGCCGCCTGCGGCGCGGGCAGCCCGAGCCGTTCGGCGACCTGCGCGGCGAGCCCCGCGTCGAAGCGCGCGATGATCTCGTTGACCACCCGCTCACGAATGTGCGGCTGCGTCACCTTGCCGAGTTCGAAGCAGTACGCGTCGCGGATATGCCGCTGCTCGATCTCGGTCATGCTCTGATAGAACAGCGCGGCCTGCGAGAAATGGTCGGCGAACGATTCGCTGCGCACGCGCACCTTGTGGCCGTCGAGCGGCTCGGGCACGGTCTCGAAACCGCCGCCGGCCGGCGCGGGCGGCGTCTCGCGCGGCCAGCCGCCGCCCGTCGAATTCGGCTCGTACGACGCCTGCCCGACGTTGATCGTCTGCCGGTGCATCGCATCGCGCTGATTGTTCGCGAACGGGCACACCGGCCGGTTGATCGGGATCTCGTGGAAATTCGGGCCGCCGAGCCGGCTCAACTGCGTATCGGTGTACGAGAACAGCCGCCCCTGCAACAGCGGGTCGTTCGTGAAATCGATGCCCGGCACCACGTGGCCCGGGTGAAACGCGACCTGCTCGGTTTCCGCGAAGAAGTTGTCGGGGTTGCGGTTCAGCGTCATCCGGCCGATCGGCCGCACCGGCACGCGTTCTTCCGGCACGAGCTTGGTCGGATCCAGCAGGTCGAAGTCGAATGTGTCCGCGTCGGCCGGATCGATCATCTGCACGCCGAGTTCGAACTCCGGATAGTCGCCGCGCTCGATCGCCGTCCACAGGTCACGCCGGTTGAAATCCGGGTCGTGCCCGGCGATTCGTTGCGCCTCGTCCCACAGCAGCGAATACGCGCCGCTCACCGGCCGCCAGTGGAATTTCACGAAACGCTCGACGCCGGCCGCGTTCACGAAGCGGAACGTGTGCACGCCGAAGCCGTCCATCGCGCGATAGCTCGCCGGCAGCGCGCGGTCCGACATCAGCCACAGCACCATGTGCGCGGATTCCGGCACCAGCGACACGAAATCCCAGAACGTGTCGTGCGCGGACGCGCCGGTCGGCATCTCGTTCGGCGCCTCGGGCTTCACCGCATGCACGAAGTCGGGAAACTTGATCGCGTCCTGGATGAAGAACACCGGCATGTTGTTGCCGACGAGGTCGTAGTTGCCTTCCTCGGTATAGAACTTTACGGCGAAGCCGCGCACGTCGCGCACGGTGTCGGACGACCCGCGCGGCCCCTGCACGGTCGAGAAGCGCACGTACACCGGCGTTTCGGCGGCCGGGTCCTGCAGGAACGCGGCCTTCGTGTAATCGGCCATCGGCTCGTACACGCGGAACACGCCGTGCGCGGCCGAGCCGCGCGCATGCACCACCCGCTCCGGAATGCGCTCGTGATCGAAATGCGTGATCTTCTCGCGCATGATGAAGTCTTCGAGCAGCGACGGGCCGCGCGCGCCGCCGCGCAGCGTGTTCTGGTTGTCGGCGATCCGCACGCCCTGGTTGGTGCGCAGCGCCTCGCCGTCGGGCCGCGCACGATGCGCGTCGAGCTGACGCGCCTTCGCGCTGTCGTGCGGGGGCGTCGGGGGCGTCGGTGTCGTCTTGCCGGCGGATGGGGGATTCGTCATCGTCAGGTGTCCTCGCGGGATTCGGTAGGGAGCCGCTGCCGCACGGCGACGCGCCGCGGCGCGCGCGTGCGGACGGCAGGGAAAGCCGGCCCGGCGCGCCGCGAACGGTCGCGGGCCGGCGGCGGCGTCAGGGCGCGCGCAGTGCCGCGTCGAATTCGGCGGCCGTCACGTCGAGGGTCACGTTGCATTCGATCGCGGCATCCTCGACGCGCGGCTTGTGCTCGTCCACCGCGCGCCGGGCGCGGTCGCACAGCTGCGTGCGCACGCGCAGCCGGTCGGCCGTGTCGAGCCTCGCGTAGTGTTCGACCACGTCCGCATCGAACCGCATGTCGACCGTGCAGCGCCATTCGCGCGCGTCCTCGTCGGACGGCACGCGCACCCACGACACGTGGATCGTCAGCCGCCCCGATGCGTCGTCCGCATGCACGACGACGGTCGACTGCGACGGAAAGCCGATCGCGAACGCGTGCTCGAGTTCCGCGACGCGCTGCGACCGGTCGGGCGTGTCCGTCATCGGCGCACGACGCCCAGCAACAGCGTGACCAGGAAGATCACGACGAAGATGTAGAACAGGATCTTCGCGATCTCGGCCGCACCGGCCGCGATGCCGCCGAAGCCGAACACGGCCGCGATGATCGCGATGACGAAGAAGATGATGGCGTATCGAAGCATGGAACCCTCCTGGATGACAGCAGTCGTCACTAAACGTCGGCGCCGCTCACGCATCGTGCTTGTGTTTCGGTTTGCCGTGCGTCGGCGTGGAAGCCATTTTCTCGAGCTCTTTCTCGCTCATCGACTTGGCCATCGACTTCGACGGTGGTTTGAGGTCCTTCATTTTCGTGTCACCGCGCTTGGCCGACAGCGCGGCCCCTGCGGCGCGCTGCTGGGCCTGGGATTTGGCTGGCATGGTTGCGCTCCTCTCGTTGGCGCGCGAGCCGACGCAACGCGCGGCACGCGCGGGTTGGAACAATAAGGCCCGAGGCCATTACGCGGCGTCTCGGCGCCGCAGATCGGCCGGCGGAATCTTCATCGCCTGCCGATACTTGGTCACCGTGCGACGCGCAAGAAGAATGCCGCGGCCCGCGAGGTTTTCCGCGAGCGCGACATCGGACAGCGGATCGGTACGCCGCTCGGCCGCGATCATGTCGCGGATCAGCACCTTCGCGGCCGACGCCGAACACACGCCCTTGCCGGCCGCCTCGAGCTTGCGCGGGAAGAAATGCTTGAACTCGAACGTGCCGTGCGGCGTGGCCATGTACTTGTTGCCGGTCGCGCGCGATACGGTCGATTCGTGCAGGTCGAGTTCTTCCGCGATGTCGCGCAGCACGAGCGGCTTCATCGCGATCTCGCCGTAGCGGAAGAAATCGCGCTGCCGCGCGACGATGCATTCACCGACGCGCTGAATCGTGTCGAAACGCTTCTGCACGTTACGGATCAGCCAGCGCGCTTCCTGCAACTGCTGGCCGAGCGGCGAATCGCGCTCGCCGCTCGACTGCGCGAACAGCGTCGCATAGCGTTCGTGCAGGCGCGCGCGCGGCAACACGGCCGGATTGATCGTGACGATCCATTCGTCGCGCACCTGCCGCACGATCACGTCCGGCACCACGTAATCGCCGCGCGTGCTGCCGTAGTGATTGCCGGGGCGCGGATCGAGCCCACGCACCAGCGCACAGGCCGCTTGCAGCGTCTGCTGGTTGCAGCCGACGCGCCGCTGGATCTCGGCCGTTTCGCGGCGCGCGAGGCGCTCCAGATGCTCGCGCGCGATCGCTTTCGCTTCCGCGAGCGCCGGCGTGCCGGCCGGAATCGCGTCGAGCTGCAGCACCAGGCATTCGGACAACGAGCGGGCGGCGATGCCCGGCCGATCGAGCATCTGCACGAGCCGCAGCGCGACCGCGAGATCCTGCTCCGACAGCAGCCAGGCCGGATCGGCGGCCACCAGCAGTTCGGACAGTTCCTGACGCAGGTAGCCGTCGTCGTCCAGCGCGTCGATCACGAGGCGCGCGGCTTCGCGGTCGCGCTTGTTGAGCGGATAGAGCCGCAGCGCATCGTGCAGTTGCTGATGCAGCGACGGCTCGGCGGCCATCCATTCGCCGGGCGACAAGCCGTCGGTGTCGTCGCCCTGACGGCTCGTGCCGCGCGGCGCCGGCGCGGCCGTAAACGGCACCTCCCCATCCGGCGGGCGGATTTCATCGCGCTCGGGCGCCGCGTCCGGCGCGGCCGCTTCGGTCGCCTGCTCGGGTGCCGCCGTAGCGGCTTCGTCGTCGCCTTGGCCGTCTTCGAGAAACGGGTTCATGTCGAGCGCCTGGCGCAATTCCTGTTGAAACTCGAGCGACGACAACTGCAGCAGCCGCAGCGACTGCTGAAGCCTCGGCGTAAGTGCCAGATGCTGTCGCATCTGCAGCGCAAGCGAGACGGGCATCGAAAGCCTCCTGACGTTGGGTTCGCGGTATGTCTTCTACCGGACGTCATGCAGCTTCCGTGCCAGTCGCGCGAAGCGCGCTACGTCGCGGCTCTCGCGGGTTCGTACCCTGCCTCGCCGCGCGCGGGAGCCGCTTTTTTACAAGCCGGGGGCAAGTTAGGGGGCACATATTTCGCTCGCGGAAAACGGCCCACGCCGGAAGCGGACGGATGGCCGCGCCGTCAACGCTTTGCGTCGATGCGGTCGAGCGCCGAACGATCGAGCAACGCGGTCGTCAGCTCGGGCACATGGCGCTCGTCTCGGCCTGGCGCTCCATCGCGTACGCATCGCGCAGCGAGTCCTCCAGGTGCTCGTGCTGATTCGCCATCGCGTTCCTCCGGCCGCAGCGGGTTGCGGCATGTCGTGATGCGTCGCTGCCACGCGTCCCCGCTAGGCGTCCCTCAGTACTGCATCGGCGGCGGCGTGCCGGGCATCGGCTGGTCGCCCTGCGCGCCGTTCGGGCCGGGCGACGGCACGTCGGGCGGTACGTCGACGGTCGTGCTCTGCGGCATCGTGTTGCCCGGCGACGGACGCGTATCGTAGCGCGTATTCGCGTCCGGCATCGTCGTGGTCGACTGCGCGCCGCGGCCGTCGGGCGGCGCGGGCGGCGCCGCACGCGTGCCGTACATGCCGCCGGTCGGTTGCGTGCATGCGCCCAACGCGCACGCGGCGGCCAACGCACAGGCGCCCACGCGGATCGTCTGGATCGTGTTCATCGTGTCCTCCCTGGAATCGGCGGCTCCGGGCCACGCCGTGGCGGCGCGGCTCAGAGCCGGTTGAAGTGGAAATCGCCCGCGTACGCGGTCGGTGCGCGGCGCGCCATCATCGTGTCGAATTCGGCCGCGACGCGCGTGAGCTTGCCGCGTTGCCGGTCGATGTCGGCCCGTTCGAGCGCGGCGAACGCGTCGGCGTCGAACGTCACGGTCAGCGACGCCGGATGGCCGTCGACGCGAAAACCGATATGCAGCGCGCCGGCCGGGTGCTCCTCGACGTGGAATGGAATCGCGCGCGCCTCGAAATGGCGGCCGAGCGTTTCGGCGATGTCGCGCAGCATGCCGGGTTTCACGCGAATGCTCATCGCAGGCCCTCCGTTCGCATTCGCGGCGCCACACCCACCGGCGGCGCACGCACGGGCGGCTCACGCGACGGCGGGTCGCGTTCCGGCGGGGCATGCCCGGGCGGGTCGCCCTCCGGTTGCCGGTACGGCTCGGGCATGTCCGGCGGCATGTCGTCGGGATCGGGCGGCTCGGGGTCCGGCTCGATGTCGGGGAGCGGCGGCTCGGGCGGTTGCAGCCACTGCGCGGATTCGTGTTTCATGGCATTCCGTCGTTGCGGGGTTCAGATCGAAATCGGCGCGACAGCCGCATAGCGACGGCCGCATGGCGAGGATTCGCAAACCATGTGCCATCGGGTCAGCTCGCCGCACGCGAGGATCCCGCGGGAATCGGCAGGCAGGCGCGCGGCCCACCGCGAAACGCCATGCCTTCGCTACACCGCTCGCTGCAAATCTTGCAAGCGCGGCGCTACGCGTCGTACGCGGCCATCACGAGCCACAGCTCACGGCCGTCGTCACGCACCCGTGCGGCGAGCGCATACGGATCCGACGGCTCGCACGCGCGCTGCAGCGCGAAGCGCGCGGGCTCGGTCGCGCCGAACGTCTCGTCGCCGAGCGGCCGCACGTCGGCCTTGCCTTCGAACATCCGGCGCTCGGGCCGGTAGATCAACGGTTCGCGTTTCCACGTATCGAAATGGCTTTTCACCGAATCGAATCCGCCGCCGCATACATTGATCTCGTAACGCACCCCTGGTCGTCGTTTCGGAATCATCGTCGCGCCTCCCGCTTGATGTGCGCGCAGCAGGCGCCCTGTTGCGCTGGGTCGTCATGGTCATCGTCTTGGTCGTCGCCGATGCAGGCAAGTCGCGTGCCGTGCGCGCGCAGCGGGAACGCCGGTTGCGGCACAGGCGGCTCATCGTCCCCGATACGGAGCACCGCCATGAAGGACTCGACCCGGCAAGGCCACGACGCACCGGCGCAGGGGCGGCAGCCCCGCGAGCGGCCGCCCGCCTCGCAACCGCCGCTGAAGGACCAGGACCGCACGCACACGCGCCATTCGGAACGTCATATCGACAAGCAGCTCGAGGACACGTTTCCAGCGAGCGACCCGCCCGCGACCGGCGGCGTCACGCGCATCGAGCCCGACACGCCGCCCGGCACGCACGACGGCGGGCCGTGGGAAGACAAGCACAAACGCGACGACCAGTGACGGGACGGCCATCGCGCACGGCATGCGGTTTGCTGGATCGCAATGGCCGCATCGGCACGTTGCTTCACCTTACCCGCAAGGAGAATTTCATGCATCGCGTCAACGAAATCATGTCGCAGGACGTCGTGCGGATCGCACCGACCGACTCGATCCGTCACGCCGCCCAACTGATGGAGCGCTACGACATCGGCGCGCTGCCCGTGTGCGACAACAACCGGCTGATCGGGATGGTGACGGACCGCGATCTCGCGGTGCGCGCGATCTCGGCCGGCAAACCGCCGGAGACGCGGATCCACGAGGTCGCGTCCGGCCCGATCGAATGGTGCTTCGACGACGATTCGCTGGACGAAATCCAGCACTACATGGCCGATGCGCAACTGCGCCGGCTGCCCGTCGTCGATCACGACAAGCGACTGGTCGGCATGCTGTCGCTCGCCGACATCGCGACGCGCACGGCCAGCCCCGAGCGCGACGACGTGGCGAACACGCTCGAAGGCGTGTCGCAACCGAAGCAGACGTGACGGAGCGATTCCCGCTTCGCCTCGACAACCCGCGCGACCCGCAGGGCCCGCCCCGGGCACGGTCGCGCCAGCCAGGAGGAAACCATGCAGACTTCCGATCAAGGACAGACCCGCATCATCGGCAAGGGCGCCGCGACGGCGGCCGGCCCCGGCCCCGACGTGATGGCGGCCGATACGCTGGAAGGCGACAAGGTGTATACGACCGACGGCGACGATGTCGGCAAGATCAAGGACATCATGCTCGACGTGCGCTCCGGCCGCATCGCGTATGCGGTGCTGTCGAGCGGCGGCATCCTCGGTATCGGCGACAAGCTGCACGCGATTCCGTGGAGCGCGCTGACGCTCGACACCGAGCGCAAGTGCTTCCTGCTGTCGGTATCGTCCGAGCGGATCCGCAATGCGCCGGGGTTCGACAAGGACCACTGGCCGGCGATGGCCGACCCGCAATGGGCCGAGCCGCTGCACGAGTTCTACGGCAGCACCCCGTACTGGAGTGCCGGCGACGAACTCGGGCTGACCGACCCGACCGAGGATCTGAACGATCCGCGCGGCCGCCACTGACCGCACCGGGACGCGGCGCCGGTTCGCCGGCGCATCCGTTCCGCATCCGTTCGACACGCCCCGCCCCGCGGGGCGTTTTTTTGCCTGCGCCGCGATGGCAGGCGCCCCGCCCGGCGCGCCGCCAGCCTTTTTACAAGGGTCGTGTAACGTCCTCGTCGGGCTTCACGGCGCCGCCGCTCGCCGATTCGAGGTAGCCCAGCAGCCGGTGCGGCGTCAGCGGCTTCGTGCAATGCGCATCGAAGCCGGCTTCCTTCGCCCGTTCGCGATCCTGCCACGACACGAGCCCGCTGCACGCGACCAGCAGCATGTCCGACGTTCGCGGATCGCCGCGCAGCCGCGCCGCGAGCTGCAGCCCGTCGAGGCCTGGCATCGCGATGTCGAGCACGACCGCGAACGGCTGCCAGTCGCGCGCGACGTCGCACACGGCGAATGGATCGTCGGCGACCCGGCACTCGAAGCCGCTCGCCTCGAGCAGCAGGCGCAGCGCATCCGCCGCATCGCGATAGTCGTCGACGACCAGCACGCGGCGCGGTCGGCGCGGCACGCTGTCCGGCGCGCGCCACAGCAGCACGTCGTCGGCGGCCGGATCGTCGCCGGGGTCGGGTTGCATCGAGCTCTCCTGTCGTTGAACCGGCTTGCCACGCAAGGCGCGCGCCCATCCCGACTGCATGCGGCATGTCGGTTGCTGTCTCTTCCGCATCGTCGACACAGGAGTCTTTCATGCGCACGATGCGGCTTCAATCGTCCGGTGTGCTTCCCTTTGCGCGTGCGACCACGCGCGCGCCGACATGTTCCCCGCGAGCGCGGCGCGCCGCGCGTTCGGCCTGCGCCGGAGATGCCGCATGACGCGCAAAACGCCCGACTGCCAGGCGCCGACGCCCGCGCCGAGCGACGACGATGCGCCGGCCACGCTCGACGCGTGCCGCCGCTGCGCGCTGTGGGAACACGCGACGCAGCCGGTGCCGGGCACGGGGCCCGCCGACGCGCCGATCATGCTGGTCGGCGAGCAGCCGGGCGACCAGGAGGATCGCGCGGGCCTGCCGTTCGTCGGCGCGGCCGGCCGCATGCTGGACCGCGCGCTCGATGAAGCCGGGATCGGACGCTCGGACGTCTACGTGACGAACGCGGTCAAGCACTTCAAATGGGAACCGCGCGGCAAGCGGCGGCTGCACAAGACGCCCGCGCAGCGCGAAGTGGCCGCGTGCCATTACTGGCTCGAACGCGAACTGCAAGCCGTCCAGCCGCGCGTGGTGGTCGCGCTCGGCGCGACGGCGCTGCGTGCGGTGCTGCAGGACAACGACGCGACGCTCGAGCGCACGCGCGCACCGGTGCGCACCGACGACGGCCGCCTCGTCGTCGCGACTTATCACCCGTCATACGTGCTGCGCACGCGCGGCGCCGATTCCCGCGAACACGCGTACCGCACGCTGGTCGACGCATTGCGTACCGCATCGCGCCTCGCGCGAGAGCGCCGCCACGGCGGCGCTCGCCCGTCGCACGGAGACGCGGGATGAGCGGACTCGACGAAGACGCGCGGCCGGCGGCCGACACGCCGCCGCCCGCCGCGAAACCGTGGTATCGGCGGCTCGGCCCCGGCCTGCTCGCCGGCGCGTCCGACGCCGATCCGAGCAACGTCGCCGTCTACGCGCAGGCCGGCAGCCAGTTCGGCTTCAACATGCTGTGGATGATCGTCGTCACGCTGCCGATGATGGTCGCCGTGCAGCTCGCGTCGGCGTTCATCGGGCGACGCAATCGCGAAGGGCTCGTGGCCGGCATCCGCGAACACTTTTCCGACCGCCTCGCGAAGACGCTGATCGTGATGGTCGTGATCGTCAACGTCGTGAACGTCGGCGCCGATCTCGCGGCGATGGGCGATGCGACGGCGCTCGTCGTCGGCGGCCGCAGCTACTGGTATGCGCCGGTATACGGCCTGGCGTCTCTCGGGCTGCAGGTGCTGATGTCCTATGAGCGCTACGCGCGCTGGCTCAAATGGATGACGCTCGGCCTGCTCGCGTACGTGATCGAACTCGGCTTCGTGCACGTCGACTGGGGCAACCTGCTGCATGCCATCGCGTTGCCGCACATTTCGTTCACGCACGACTACGCGACGACCGCGGTCGCGGTGCTCGGCACGACGCTGAGCCCCTACCTGTTCGTGTGGCAGGCCGCGCTCGAGGTCGAGGAAACCCAGGCGGAGCGCCGCAACGGCGATACGTCATGCGCGCCGGCCGCGCGCCGCGAGACCGAGCAGCGCATCACGTTCGATACGTGGACCGGCATGATCGTCACCAACGTGGTGTCGTTCTGCATCATGGTGGTCGGCGCGACCGTCTTCTTCGCGCACGGCAGGCACGACATCGGCAGTACCGCGCAGGCCGCCGAGGCGTTGCGGCCGATCGCCGGCGAAGCTGCGTTCCTGGTGTTCGCGTTCGGCATCGTCGGCTGCGGGCTGCTCGCGATTCCGGCGTTCGCGGGCAGCGCGGCCTACGGTTGCGCGGAAGCGTGGCGGTTCCGCGAAGGGCTGAACGAGCCGGTGCGGCGCGCGCCCGCGTTCTACACGGTGCTGGCGCTGTGCGTGATCGTCGGCATCGCGATCTGCTTCAGTCCGATCGACCCGATCCGTGCGTTGTACTGGAGCGCCGTGCTGAACGGCGTCGCGGCGGTGCCGATGCTCGTGCTGGTGATGCTGCTGTCGCAAAAGCGCGATGCGGCCGGCCAGCCCGGCAGCGGCCCGCTATCGAAGCTGTTCGGCTGGCTGGCGGTCGCGCTGATGGCGGCGTCGGTGGTGACGATGATCGTCGATCTGCTGACGTGATCGATGGAAGGGATATGAACGAGGTTGCATGCGCAACCTCTTGAACCGGCAAGCGGGCGGCCACGCCGCCCGCCTGGCCCGCAGCATTACATCATCTTGCCGCGCGAGCGCTCGGCGCGCGCCGCATCGGCGGCGGACTCCACCTTCTTCACTTCCTCCGGCGGCGGCAGCACCGCCTTGAAGCCCATCGACTCGATCCACATCTCGCGCGCCCAGCCACGCGTGTGATACAGGTGATGATCCTCGTCGGCCTCGACCTCGTCGTGCGCGGCCTTCAGCGCCTTCGCGGCGTTACTGTCGGGCAGTTGATCGGCCGCGTAGCCGATCAGCTCCCAGTTCAGGTGATCCTTGGTTTCGGCCAGCACCACGCATTCGGCCGCGACGACCTGCGCGACCGCCGGGTCGGCCTGCTTCTTCGCCTGTTCGATCACCTGCACCAGCGACTTGCCGGTCGCGGCCACCGCGCTGCGCCCCGGCGTTTGCGTGTCGGGATCGAGGCCGAGCGCGGCGAATACCTTGCGCAGCACCTCCTGGTGATGCAGCGTCTCGCGATGGTACTTCTCCCATTCCTTGTGCAGGTCCTCGTCGGTCGCGCACTGGAGCGCGGCCTCATAGATCTGCGCGCCGCCAAGCTCGGTCTCGTATGCCTGGCAGAGCAGTTCGAGGATACCTTCGTGCTTCGATTGCCGTTGGGCCATGACTGCTTCTCCGAAATTGCGGGCCGCATGTGCGGCCCAGGGGTGGAACCGGGCACGCGTTATTGCGCGCCCACCTTGCGTGCGACCGTCTCCGCCATGCTCAGGTGATGCTTGAGCGTCGGCAGCGTGGACTGGGCGAACGCGCGCAACTGCGCGTCCTTGCCGTCGCGCGCTTCGTCCTCGAACAACGCGACCGCCTTCTTGTGCGCATCGGGGCCGGCCGCCGCGAGATACGCGGTGTCGAAGTCGTGCCCGCGCTTGCCGCGCAGCGCCTGCACGTCGGGATCCGAGATCTGGTCGACCTGCGGCTTCATGCCCTTTTGCGCGGCGATTTCGTTGAGCTTTGCGCCCGCCTTGCCGTGATCGGCGACCATCCGTTTCGCGAACGCCCGCACGTCCGCCGACTGCGCCTGCTTCAGCGCGAGCTGGCTCGCCTGTACCTCCGCCTTGCCGGCCATCGCGGCCTTGTCGACGAACTCCGCGTCGGTGCCTTGCGGCGCCTTCGCGATGCCGGCGTCGCCGCCGGCGCCCGCGCCCGACGACGGGTTGATCACGCCGCCCGGCACATGCGAATTCGATGCGGGCGGCTCGCTCGGCATCTGCGCGCGGGCGAGCCCCGATACGGCGAGCACGCCGGCGGCGAGCGCCGCGATCGTCCAGTGGGGGTGTCTCATTGGCTTTCTCCTGGTGCTTGCGTGGAAGCGGCCGTCAGCCGCCGACGATCGAGCCGCCGTTCGGATGCAGCGTCTGCCCGGTCATGTAGCTCGCACCTTCCGACGCGAGCAGCACGTAGCAGTCGATCAGTTCGTCCGGCTGGCCCGGCCGCTTGAGCGGCACGTTCGAGCCGAATTTCGCGACCTGTTCGGCGGTGAACGTCGACGGGATCAGCGGCGTCCAGATCGGCCCCGGCGCGACCGCGTTCACGCGGATGTCGCGTTCGGCCAGCTCGATCGACAGCGAGCGCGTGAACGCGACGATCGCGCCCTTGGTGGCCGAATAGTCGGGCAGTTTCGGGCTGCCGTGATACGCGGTGACCGACGCCGTGTTGACGATGCGGCCGCCCTGCTTCATGTGCGGCAGCGCGGCCTGCGTGCAGAAGAACATCCCGTACACGTTGGTGCGGAACGTTTGTTCGAGCTGTTCCTCGGACACGTCCTCGATGCCCGGCTGCGGATGCTGCTCGCCCGCGTTGTTCACGAGCACGTCGAGCCGGCCGAGCCGCTCGACCGTGCGCGCCACGGCGTCGCGCGCCTGCCGGCGATCGCCGACGTCGCATGCGATCGCCTCGCAGCGTCGGCCGGCCTGCTCGATCAACCGCTTCGTGTGCGCGGCGTCGTCGGATTCCTTCAGGTAGACGATCGCGACGTCCGCGCCCTCCTTCGCGAAACCGATCGCCACGGCGCGGCCGATCCCACTGTCGCCGCCCGTCACCAGCGCGACCTTGCCGGCGAGCTTGCCGCAGCCGACGTAGTCGGCCGCTTCGTCGCGCGGCTTCGGATGCATGTCGCGCTCGGTGCCCGGCTGCTGCGTCTGTTTCTGCGGCGGGGGAGTCTGTGCGGTGGTCATGAGTTCCTCCTTGAACGGGTGCCGCCGATACGCAGCAAGCGGCGTGCCGCGCGCGGCGCACGCCGGTCCGCACGCGGCGGCCATGTCTTGACGGTTGGCGTTGCAAGCGTTTGAAAAAGGGCGTCTTCAGCGCGGGCCGCCGGACGGCGCTTCGTCGGGCCGGCGCACCGGATCGAAATCGCGCCATTCGCCGTCGTGCCAGTCGCCTTCGACGCGCTCGATCGACTTCGCGCCGGTCGCGCGCAGCACGTCTTCGGCGGCCGTCGCGGTGTCGGGCGTCACGCGCGCGGCGAGAATCACGCCCGTTTCGCTCTGCGCGAGCGTGCCCTTGCCTTCGGCCTGCTCGCCGCGCATCCGGCCGAGCGCGCCGCCGAATGCGCCGAGATAGGCGCCGGCCAGCGCGGCGGCGGCCGGCACGAACCAGTAATGCAGGCCGAGCGCATAGACGATCAGCCCGACCACGCCGCCGATTAGCAGCCCGCGCATCGCACCGACCATCGCCCCGCGCCCGCCGGGCTTCGCCGCCGTGTCGGCATACACGTCGCCGCCGATCGGGAAGCGCGCGTGCTGGCCGCCGGGGTTCAGGAAGAAGATCGACACGTCGTCGGGCCCGAACGCGCGCTCGTAGAGGTGACGCGCCCCACCTTCCGCTTCATCGAACGTCGTGAAACGGCCTGCGACGATCATCGCCATGGTCGTGCTCCTCGTGATGGATGCGCCGCGCGCGCACGCGCGCGGCGCGACGGGGCGACGCTTACATCAGCCGCCCGAGTTCCTTCGATACCGACGCCGGCGTGTCGTACTCGCGCTCGGGAATCTTGCGCAGCATGTCGAGCACCTCGCGGTCCGCATGCGAGCGTTCCGCGCACTGCACCACGTCCGACTTGCTGGCCGGATAGTCCATCCCCTTCAGCGCCTTCTGCACGTCGACCGGGCTCGGCGGCTTGCCGTGGCCCGTCTGGTGCCCGCCCTTGTCGTGGTCCTGCTGCGTGCGCTCGCCTTCGTGCGCGCGCGAGTGGCTGTATTCGTGGCCCGTATGTTGTCGGGATGTCATGAAAGCCTCCTGGAAAATGAACGAAATCACGCGGATTGCCGGCGCGCCCGCGCGAACGCGGCCCATACCAGCGCCGCCGCGCCCAGCGCGACCGCGCCGGCGACCTTCGGCCGCTGCACCACCGTGTTGTACGCACAGTTGCGCAGCACCGGCCCTTCCATGCCTTCGCGCTCGTGCAGCGCATGGCGCGAGTCGTACAGCGCGTTGTCGTCCCGCGGCCGCGCGGGGCGGACCGTGCGCTGGCCGCGCGAGAACAGCGTGGCCGCGACGCGATCGAACAGCCGCGGCGCGTGGTACGCGCTCGCCGACGTGAGCTTGGCGGCCCCGCCGACGAACAGCGTGCGGCGCGCATGCGCGGCCGCGAACAGGATCGCGTCGGCCACCAGATCGGGGTCGTAGATCGGCGGCGGCAGCTTCGCCTCGACGTTCATGTAGTTCTTCGCGTGCATCACGAACATCGTGTCGATCGCGGCCGGCTTGATCAGCGTGACGGACACCGGCAGGTGATCGGCTTCCATCTCGAGCCGCAGCGAATCGGTGAAGCCTTTCACCGCGTGCTTCGATGCGACGTACGCGCTTTGCAGCGGCACCGGCGCGTCAGACGCCTCGCTGCCCATGTTGATGATCGCGCCGCCGTGGAAATCGCTCTTGCGCCGGAAATGATCGGCCGCGACGAGCGAGCCGTGCACGACGCCCCAGTAGTTGGTGTCGAACAGCCGGCGCTGATCCTCGAGCGGCACCTGGGCCGCCGTGCCGAAGATCGACACGCCCGCATTGTTGACCCAGGTGTCGAAGCCGCCGTACGTGTCGGCCGCCGCGGCGGCGGCGCGCTGCAGATCCTCGACATTGCCGACGTCGCCGGCGACCGGTACCGCGAGGCCGCCGTGCTGGCGGATTTCCTCGCACAGCGTGTTCAACGCTTCCTCGTTGCGTGCGAACAGCACGAGCTTCGCGCCGCGCCGTGCCGCCTTGCGCGCGGTGACGAGCCCGATGCCGCTCGTCGCGCCGGTGATGACGATCGTCTGTTGGCCGACCGGTTTGAGCATGCAGTTCATCGCGGGACTCCTGTCACGGTCACTCGATTATTTGGGCCGGATGGTCAACTGGTCGCGCACGTCCTGCACGCCTTCGACCTGCTTCACGACGCTGACGGCCTGCGTGCGCTGCTGCTCGTCGGGCACGCTGCCGGTGAGCGTCACGGTGCCGTGCCGCGTCTTCACGTGGATGTCGCCGGCCGACAGGCCGCTCGTGCCGACCAGCTCGGCCTTCGTCTTGGTCGTGATCGTCGCGTCGCGGATTTTCGTGCCGGTGCTCGAATGCGACGACGTCGACGACGATGCGGCGCCGTCGTCGCCGGCGGCGACCGCGTTCGGCGCAACGACCATGCACGCGGTGGCCGCGGCGATCGCGACCGCCATGCCGGTGCGCAGCGCGCGGTGGCGGCGGATGCGCGGGGGGCGGGCTTGCAGCGGGGATATCTTCATCGTGACCTCCTTTTCGTCAAGCCGGACAAGCCGGCAGGTGCACGGGTGTCGCGCAAATCGCGTGCCGCGCCGCGTGCGCCGCATGCCCGCGCGCCATCGCGATCAGACGCCCTTTCATCCAACGCGTTGTAATTTTTTCGGCATACCGGCAAGCGGTTTTCCCCGCAACGCAGCGGGTATGCCGATTGCCGAGCGAGCGGTAACGGCGGCCCGTGTGCGCGGCCCCGATACCGGGAGCAAGACCATGCAAAGAATCGCGTTGATCAGTGAACATGCGTCGCCGCTGGGGGTGATCGGCGGCGTCGATGCCGGTGGTCAGAACATCTATGTCGCGAACGTCGCGAAGCAGCTCGCGGAGCGCGGCCTCGACGTCGACGTCTACACGCGCTGCGACAATCCGCATTTGCCGGAAGTCGTGCCGATCGGCGCGCGCATGCGCGTGATCCACGTGCCGGCCGGGCCGCCGACCGACGTGCCGAAGGAGCAGTTGCTGCCGTACATGGGCGCGTTCGCGCAATACATGATCGCGCGGATGCGGCGCGAGCCCGACCCGGTCGACGTAATGCACGCGAACTTCTTCATGTCCGGCGACGCCGCGCTGCGCGTGAAAAAGGCGCTCGGCATCCCGCTCGTCACGACGTTCCATGCGCTCGGCCGCGTGCGGCGGCTGCACCAGGGCACGGCCGACGGCTTCCCCGACGCGCGCTTCGCGATCGAGGACACGCTCGCGCGCCGCTCGGACCGCCTGATCGCCGAATGCCCGCAGGATGCGCTCGACCTGACGACGCACTATCGCGCCGACACCGCGCGCATCGAGATCGTGCCGTGCGGCTTCGACGCGCGGGAATTCCGGCCGGTGCCGCGCGTCGATGCGCGCGCCCGGCTGGGCTGGCCGCAGGACGCATTCGTCGTACTGCAACTGGGCCGCCTCGTGCCGCGCAAGGGCATCGATACCGTGATCGACGCGCTCGCGCGCATGCCGCGCGACCCGCAACGGCCGACCCATCTGTACATCGTCGGCGGCAGCCAGCCGACGCCCGACCCCGCGCGCGATCCGGAACTCGCGCGGCTCGCCGCCTTCGCGCACGAACTCGGCATCGCGAACCGCGTGACCTTCGTCGGCCGGCGCGATCGCGACGCGCTGCACCTGTACTACAGCGCGGCCGACGTGTTCGTGACGACGCCGTGGTACGAGCCGTTCGGTATCACGCCGGTCGAGGCGATGGCGTGCGCGGCGGCGGTGATCGGCAGCGACGTGGGCGGCATCCGCACGACGGTCGACGACGGCACCACCGGCTACCTCGTGCCGCCGCGCGACCCGGCCGCGCTGGCCGCGCGCCTCGTGCAACTGCGGGCGCAACCCGACTTGTGCGCGGCGCTCGGCCGCGCCGGCTACCTGCGCGCGCATCGCTTCTACACCTGGCACGGCGTGGCCGACCGGCTCGTCGACATCTACCGCGAGGTCGCCCACGCGCAGCGCGCCGGCACGTCGGCCGGCACCGGCCGGCGCACGCCGGTCGCCACCACGCGAGGCGTGCTCGCACACCGCAAGGAGAATACGTAATGAAGGGCTACGATCGAAAACGCGTCCTCGTCACCGGCGGCGCCGGCTTTCTCGGTTCGCATCTGTGCGAACGCCTGGTGACGGCCGGCCACGACGTGCTGTGCGTCGACAATTTCTACACGGGCACGAAGGACAACATCGCGCACCTGCTCGATGCGCCGAACTTCGAGCTGATGCGGCACGACGTGACGTTTCCGCTCTACGTCGAAGTCGACGAGATCTACAACCTCGCGTGTCCGGCGTCGCCCGTGCACTACCAGCGCGACCCCGTGCAGACGACGAAGACCAGCGTGCACGGCGCGATCAACCTGCTCGGCCTCGCGAAACGCGTGAAGGCGCGCATCCTGCAGGCGTCGACGAGCGAGGTGTACGGCGACCCCGACGTCCATCCGCAGGACGAGCACTATTGCGGCCGCGTCAATCCGACCGGCATCCGCGCGTGCTACGACGAAGGCAAGCGCTGCGCGGAAACGCTGTTCGCGGACTATCACCGCCAGTACGGCGTCGACGTGCGGATCGCACGGATCTTCAATACGTACGGGCCGCGCATGCATCCGGCCGACGGTCGCGTGGTGTCGAACTTCGTCACGCAGGCGCTCGCGGAACAGCCGTTGACCGTGTACGGCGACGGCAAGCAGACGCGCTCGTTCTGCTACGTGGACGACATGGTCGATGCGTTGATCCGGCTGATGGACGAAGCGGGCGACGCGAGCGAGCCGGTCAATCTCGGCAGCGACGTCGAGATCGCGATGATCGACGTCGCGCGCGAAGTCGTGCGGATCGTCGGCGCCAACGTACCGATCGAGTTCCGGCCGCTGCCGTCCGACGATCCGCGCCAGCGGCGACCGAATCTCGCCGCCGCACGGAAGCGGCTCGGCTGGCGCGCGACGACGACGTTCGCGAACGGGCTCGCGCACACCGCGCGCTACTTCATTCAACGCCAGGTCACGCACCACACGCCCGGCGACCTCGTGCGCAGCACGCGAATCGCGTCGCATCTGCTCGCGCAGGTCCACACGCAGAACCGGCCGGCGCCGGCCACCTGACGCGGCCGATGCAGCCGGCGTGACCGACGCGTGACGCGCGTCAGCCGTCGCGCATCGTCAGGTGTGCGATCTTGCGCGCGAGTTCGCGCACGTCGACCGGCTTGCACAGGTAGCCGTCGAAGCCGGCTTCCAGCGCGCGGCGTTCGTCGGCGAGGCCCGCGTGCGCGGTGACGGCCAGCACGCGCACGTCGAGCGGGCCGCTGTCGCCGTTCATCGCGCCGCGCCGCAATGCGTCCAGCAGCCAGAAGCCGTCGCCGTCGGGCATCGCGAGATCGGACAGCACGACCGTCGGCCGCATGTCGGCCGCCATCGCGAGCGCCTCGCGGCCCGACGACGCGATCGCGACGGCCGCACCGAACGTGGTCAGCGCGGCCGTGAGGCTTGCGCGCGTGGTCGCATCGTCGTCGACGATCAGGATGCGCTGCGTGTCGAGCACGAGCGCATCGCGGCGGCCCCCTCCCTGCACGATGCTCCACGCCATCGCGCCTCCCGGCTGCCAGCCGGCCGGCAGCATCACCGTGAACGTCGTGCCGCGGTCGCGGCCCGCGCTCGTGACGCTCACGCGGCCGCCATGCAGCTCCGCGATGTGCCGCACGATCGACAGGCCGAGACCGAGCCCGCGCCGCGGCGACGCGGGCGAATCGTCCGCACGGCGGAACATGTCGAACACGTACGGCGCGAACTCCGTCGCGATACCCTGCCCGGTATCGACGACGGTCAGCACCGCATGCTTGTCGTCGCGTGCGAGCCCGACCGTCACGCTGCCGCCGGCCGGCGTGAATTTCAATGCATTCGAGATGAGGTTCGACAGCATCTGCCGCAACCGTTCGGCGTCGCCCGACACGATGCACGCGGACGCGTCGCAGTCGAATTCGAGCATGATGCCGGCCGACGACGCGGCGGTCTGGAACGTGCCGACCTGGTCGGAGAACAGCCGCACGACGTCGACCGGCGTGGCATCGAGCCGCAACTTGCCGGTCGCGAGCGACGACGCGTCGAGGATGTCGCCCACCATTCGCGTGAGCGAACGCGCGCTGCGGTCGATCGCGTCGATCGCCTGATGCTGCAACGCGTGGTCGCCCGTATTGCGCAGCACCTCGATCCACCCGTAGATCACGTTCAGCGGCGTGCGCAATTCGTGCGACACGGTGGCGAGCAGTTCGTCCTTCAGCCGGTTCGACGTGGCGGCCTGGTCGCGCGCATCGCGTGCGCCCTGCAGCGAGCGCTGCGCCCACAGGTCGCGGCGGCGTTGCGCGCCGGTTTCGCGCAGCGTCAGCGACAGCGCGACACACGCACGCGCCTCGCCCTGCACCGGGCACGCCGATACCGTCGCGCGAAACCGCCGGCCGTCGCGCCGCACGCACAGCAGTTCGACCGGCCCGACCGGCTCGTGCATCGCGTCGAATGTATCGGCGAACGGATTGAGCCGCAGCCAGCGCCGCGCGATCAGCGTGTCGAACCGGCGGCCGCGCGCGTCGGCCTCGTCGTAGCCGAAGATTCGCTGCGCGGCCGGATTCCAGCTGGCGATGCGGCCGTCGGCGTCGATCCCGACGATCGCGTCCGGCGAGGCCTCGACGACCGCGTGCTGGAGCCGCGACGCGTCGACGCGCCCCCGCTCCGCACCGGCATCGCGCAGCAGCAGCACCGCGCCGTCGAGGTTGCCCTCCCCATCGTCGATCGGCGACGCGACCGCGACGACCGGCACCGGATCGCCGCTGCCGGCCTGCAGCCAGTGCCGGTCGGAGGTCGCCTCGGCGCCGCCGAGCGCGTGATCGAGCGGCGTGGTCGGCACGCGGCGGCCTTCGTGATCGACGAGCCGCAACACGTCGCGCACGGGCCGCCCGATCGCATCGTCCGGCCGGCAGCCGACGAGTTCGGCCGCGGCCGCGTTCAGATAGGTGAGCCGCCCGTTCGGATCGGTCGCGATCACGCCGTGCGGCAGCGCGCGCAGCACGGCTTCGAGCTGCCGGCGCACGGCCGCCTCGCGCCGACGCGCGCGATCGTTCGTGAGCCGCGTGTGATGCAGCAGCGACGCGACCGCGCATACCAGCGCGCCGATCAGCATGAACGTGCCGAGCTGCACGAGCCGGTCGGGCAGCGGCGCCGGATAGGCGGCCGGATCGGACAGGAACAGCGTCCAGACGAGCAGCCCGCTGACCACCGTCGACACGATGCCGAACAGGAACGACGTCGCCCACGCTGCGCCGGCGAGCAGCGGGTAATACAACACGAACGGCAGATTCACGCCGCCGAAGCGGATCGCGAGCGTCTGCAGCACGGTCGCGATCGCGACCAGCATCACGGCCGTCGCGTAATTTCCGGCCTGCGGCCGTGCAATTTCGGTCATTGGACACGCTCCTGCGGGAACAGTCGACGGCAATCGGCACGGATGCCGCCGGCAGGCACGGTGCATGCTGGTCGATCGGCACCGGCGGCCCGGCCGCTCACGATGGAGATCTTCACGCCATGCCCGACCCGACACGCTGGCTCGTCGTCTCGCCGCATCTCGACGATGCCGTCTTCAGTTGCGGACAACTGCTCGCGCAGGCGCCCGGCTCGATCGTCGTGACCGTGTTCGCGGGGATTCCGCCACCTGGCACGCCCGCGCCGCCGTGGGATGGCCGCGCAGGATTTCGCCACGCCGACGAAGCGATGCGCGCACGCCGCGACGAAGACCGCCGCGCGCTGGCGCTGCTCGACGCCCACCCCGTGTGGCTCGATTTCCTCGACGATCAGTACGGCATACCGGCTACCTCGACCGCGATCGCGACACGCGTGGCCGCAGCGATCGACGCGCGCCCGGGCTTCGGCGTGCTCGCGCCGGCCGGCCTGTTCCATCGCGATCATCTGCAGGTACAGGAGGCCATGCTGTGGCTGCTGCGTGACGACGATGCGTCGCGCATCTGGCGCTTCTACGAGGACGTACCCTATCGCCGCATCGACGGGTTGATGGCCAGGCGCGTGATCGGCTGGCGCGAGCGCGGCTGGATCGCGCATCCGGTCGCCGCGCCGGACGGCAGCGGGACGGACGGCGCCGCCGCCGCGAAAGCCGCCGCCGTCGCTGCGTATGCGAGCCAGGTAACGCTGCTCGAGCCTCATATGCGCGCTGCTCTCCGTGAACCCGAAACGATCTGGAAACTCGCATGCGACTTCACGTCCGCGTAACGCCCGCGCGCGTCACGCCGGCGCCGGGCGAGCCGCGCGTGACCGCCATCGTGCTGACCTGCCGGCGCGCCGCCGAACTCGCGCGCACGCTCGAACATCTTTCCGCGCTGCCCGACCGGCCGGCGATCGTCGTCGTCGACAACGCGGCGGACGCCGAGACGGCCACGCTGATCCGCGACCGGTTTCCCCACGTCGCGCTCGTGCATGCGCCGGGCAACCTCGGCGCGGCCGGCCGCAACCTCGGCGTCGCCGTCGCCCGCACGCGCTTCGTGGCGTTCTGCGACGACGACACGTGGTGGGCGCCCGGCTCGATCGCCGAAGCCGCGAACCTGCTCGACGCGTATCCGCACGTCGCGGCCGTCCCCGCGCGCGTGCTGGTCGGCGCCGACGAGCGCGAGGACCCGACCTGCCGGCTGATGGCCGACAGCCCGCTCGACGCACCCGTCGCGCTGCCGGGCCGCCCGATCCTCGGGCTGCTGGCCGGCGCGAGCGCATTCCGGCGCGATGCGTTCGTGCGCGCGGGCGGCTACCATCCGCGCTACTTCCTCGGCGGCGAGGAAGCGCTGCTCGCGCTCGACCTGTCTCGCGCGGGGCACTGGCTCGTGTATGCGCCGCGCCTGACCGTCCATCACTACCCGTCGACGCAGCGCGACCAGCGCACGCGCGAGCACACCGCCGCCCGCAACGCGGTGTGGACCGCGTGGCTCAGATGGCCGGCCGCCGCCGCGTGGCGACATACGGTGCGCATGCTGCCGCTGCTGCGCCGCGAACGCGCGATCGTGCGCACGTTCGCCGGCCTGCCGTGGATCCTGCGCGAACGGCGCGCGATCCCGCCACACGTCGAACGCATGCGCCGCCGCCTCGCGCGCGACACGCGCCGCGACGCCGGAACGGGAACACGAGCGGGAACATGAGCGCGATCGTAGCGACATCAGGAATCGGGCTTCTCCGCTTCGTCTTCCAGCTGCGCGAGCCGGTTGTAGATCGTCTTCAGGCTGACGTCGAGCACCTCGGCCGCCTGCGCCTTCACGCCGCCGCATTGCGCGATCGTGCCAAGGATCAGCTTGCGATCGACTTCCTCGAGCGGCGTGCCGAACGGCACCGTCACGCGATCCTCGTGCGAATCGACCATGCTCGACAGTTCGTCCATGATCGGCGGCGGCAGCGTGTCGATCACGTCGGCATCGGTGAAGATGCTCGCGCGCTGCACGAAGTTGCGCAGCTCGCGCACGTTGCCGGGCCATTCGTAGGTCTTCAGCGCTTCGCGCGCGGCCGGCGAGAAGCGCAGGTTGCGGCCGCTCTCCTCGTTGTAGCGCTGCAGGAATGCATCGGCGAGCATCGGGATGTCGTCGCCGCGTTCGCGCAGCGACGGCAGCGGGATCGGGAACACGTTGATCCGATGAAACAGGTCGGGCCGCAGCTTGCCGTCGGCCATCGCGGCTTCCGGATCGCGATTGGTCGCGGCGACGATGCGCACGTCGACGTCGATCTCGCGCGTCGAGCCGAGCCGCGTGACGCGTCCGGTCTCCAGCACACGCAGCAGCTTGACCTGCGATTCGACCGGCATCTCGGTGATTTCGTCGAGAAACAGCGTGCCGCCGTCCGCGCGTTCGAAGAAGCCCTTGTGCTGGCGTTCCGCGCCGGTGAAGCTGCCGCGGTCGTGGCCGAACATCTCGCTCTCGACCAGGTTCGCGGCGATCGCGCCGCAGTTCACCGCGAGGAACGGCCCGCGGCGGCGCAGGCTCAGGTCGTGCACCGTCTGCGCGGCGAGTTCCTTGCCGGTGCCCGATTCGCCGGTGAGCAGCACCGACGCTTCGGTACGCGCGACGCGGCCGATCGCGTCGTAGACGGCCTGCATCGCGGGCGAGCTGCCGAGCATGCGGCCGAACCGGCCGAGGCGCTTCAGCTCGGAGCGCAGCTCCGCGATTTCCTCGTGCAGCGCGGTCGTGCGCGGCACGCGCGCGAAGATGCTGTTCAGCCGCTGCATGTTGAGCGGCTTCACCAGATAGTCGGTCGCGCCGCGCCGCAATGCATCGATCGCGGTTTCGAGGCTCGCGTGGCCGGTGGTCAACACCATTTCGCAATGTGCGCGCTTGGGCAACGCGTCGAACAGATCCATCCCGTTGCCGTCGGGCAGCACGAGGTCGCACAGCACGAGATCGGGGGTATGCGTCGAGACGAGCGTGCGCGCTTCTTCAAGCGTCGCGGCCGTATCGCACGAAAGCTGCTGCGTGCGTGCGAGCGTGGCGAGCATCGTTCGCGTATCGGCGTCGTCTTCGACGATCAGGACGTAAGGCATCAAGGCTCCTTGTAATGCGGCCCGGCGCATGCGTCGGCCGGCACCGCGACACGTGCAGCGTCATGCACGTCATCCAGGGCCTGTTCACGCTGATAACCGGCTTGCGCCGGCCCACGACGGCATCTCCAACGCTGCACACGAATGGGCAGGCAAGCTGTCCTGCACTGAAAACGCGTGCTTAGCAGTATAGAAGAAGGGTGTCGCGCATTCGTCGTTCATCGAATAAATCTATCCGCCGGCGCAAACCGCATTGCCAGATTCAATGTCGGCGAAGCGGTATAACAGGTATCCTGAATACGTAAAAAACGACGCATGCCGCGTCACTTTTTACCTGGTCACTCTCCATTCGGTCAAAACTTCCCAACCCGGTCAACCTCCATGTCGAAATCCGACGATGACGGCACGCGACTGTTCGGTCGTTCGCGAACAATTCAGGATCTGCTGCTGAAAGTGTCGCGCGTCGCCGCCACCCGCGTGAGTGTGCTGGTGGTCGGTGAAAGCGGTGCGGGCAAGGATATCGTCGCCCGCCTCATTCACGACATGAGCCCGCGCAGGCGCGGGCCATTCGTCCCCGTCAACTGCGGCGCGATTCCTAAGGACCTCGCGGAGTCGCAGTTGTTCGGCCACGAAAAAGGCAGCTTCACGGGCGCCGTTGCACAACATGTGGGCATGTTCGAAGCCGCGCGCGGCGGCACGCTGTTTCTCGACGAGATCGCCGAGATGCCCGCCGAGCTGCAGGTCAAGCTGCTGCGCACGCTCGAAACCAACACGATCGTTCGCGTCGGCGGCCACGAGGCGATTCCGCTCGACGTGCGGATCGTCGCGGCCACGCACCACGATCCGGTCGAGGCCTTGCGCAGCGGCCGGCTGCGCGAAGACCTGTTCTACCGGATCGCGCCGATCGCGCTGCACGTGCCCGCGCTCAGGCAGCGCGAGGACGACGTCGGCGACATCGCGCTGCAGATCGTCGAACGGCTGAACGCGCGGCATCGCACGAGGAAGCGCCTGTCAACGCAGGCGATGAAGGCGCTGCGCGCGTACACGTGGCCCGGCAACGTGCGCGAACTGCGCAATACGCTCGAGCGCGCGTTCATCCTCGCCGACGAGCAGATCGAACTGCAATTGCCGCGCCGCCCGCCGCCGCGCGAGGAAGTGCGTCACAACGCGATGACGCTGCATATCGGCACGACGCTCGCGCATACGCAGCAGCGCTTCATCGTCGCGTCGCTGCGGCATTTCAACGGTGACAAACCGCGCACCGCGAAGGCGCTCGGCATCAGCCTGAAGACGCTGTACAACCGGCTCGCGCTGCTGCCCGAGAGCGAGCGCAATGCGGCGAGCGGCAGCGCGCCGTCGGCCACGAATGCCGCGAGTGGCGTGAGTAGTGCGAGCGGCGTGAGTGGCGCCAGCGCGGCCAGTTCACCGCCCGCTACGACCCCTTGAACGCGGCGTGACGCGCCTGCGTCACGCCATCATGACGTCATGTCGCGCAGCGCCGCGTCCCAGTCGCGCACGAAGCGCTCGATGCCGAATCGCTCGCACGCGTCGCGTTTGGCCGCCGCGCCCCATTCGCGCGCCAGCTCCTGATCGCGGATCAGCATCCGCATCGCGTCGATCAGCACGGCCGGCCGCGTATCGGCCACGCCGTTGCTGCCCGTCTTCACGAGTTGCGCCATCTCGGTCGTCGCGAGCGCGACGATCGGCAGCCCGATCATCATCGCCTCGATCACCGCGAGCCCGAGGCTCGTGTAGCGAATCGGATTGAAGAAGAACCGGTAGTGCGACAGGAACTGCGGCAGCGCCGGGTTCGGCACCTCGCCGATTCCGCCGAGTTCGCTCGAGCCCATGCCGACCAGGTCGATCGGCACGCTGTGCCGCACGACCTCGAACAGGTCCGCGCCGAGGCGCCGGCCGCGGCGCGCGAGGTTGTTCACGACGGTCACGCCCTTCGGCAGCGTGCCGTGATACTCGACGCCATCCGGCATCAGCACGCCGTGCTCGATCACGCGCGTCGGCGTCACGCCGTTGTCCCACATCAGCGCGTTGAACGGCGTCACGTGCACCAGCAACACGTTCGGGTCCTGCACCGGATGCAGCGTGTCGGTCGGATGCTCGCGCGGCGGATCGTGCTCGACGAACAGCGTCGGCAGCGCGCGCTGCGCTTCGCTCAGCAGCCGCAGGCGGTCGTGCTGGTAATGCTTCACGTGCTGGTACAGCACGCAGTCGAATGCGGTGTCGCGCACGCACTCGGCCGGCACCTCGTGCACGTTGTCGCCCCACGGCAGGTGCCCGACGCGGCCTGCATAGCCGGGCGGATGCTGCGGCTTCGTCACGATGTAGAAATCGTGCGGCGCCTGCGACAGGTAATACAGATAATTGCCATGCACGTGCCAGGTCAGCACGCGCAACCGCTTACGTGACATGACGTCTCTCCTCCGCGAGCAGTTCGCCCGCCCGGTCGATCACGTCGCCGACGCCGATCGCCGTCGCGCACTCGTGCCCGTACGGGCACGTATCGAACATGCACGGCCGGCACGCCGGGTAGTTCGCGAGCACGTGATGGCGCTCGGTGTCGAGCGGCGCCCAGCGGGCCGTATCGCTGCCGCACGCGACGACGATACTCGGCGTGCCGAGCGCCGCCGCGACATGCGATACGCCCGTGTCGTTGCACAACAGCAGCCGCGCGCGGGCGATCAGCGCGGCCAGCGCGCCGAGCGGCGTGCGGCCGCACAGATTCACGCACGGCCGCCCGAGGTGCTCGGCGAATGCGCTCGCCAGCGCCAGTTCCGCGCGCGTGCCGGTCAGCACGATCTGCCAGCCGTCGTCGGCAAGCTGCCGCGCGGCCAGCGCGAAGCGCTCGACCGGCCAGCGCCGCGACGCCATCCGCGCGCCGGGATGGACGATCACGTAGCGGCCGGGGTCGATCGCGTGTTCGTCGCAGAGCACGTGCCACAGCGCGTAGTCGAGGCCGCCGAGCGGGAATTCGAGATAGTCGCCCCAGTCCGCGTAGCCGAGCCGGCGCGTGAGCGCCAGGTAGCGCGTCACTTCCGGTTCGTCGTCGCGCCACACGAGCGCGCAGTCGAGCGCGGTCGTGCCGCCATCGGCCGGCACGAAGCCGGCCGTGCGCGTCGCGCCGATCGATGCGACGATCGCGTTCGTGTGCGCGCCGCTGCCGTGCAACTGAATCGCGAGATCGAAGTCGCGCGAGCGGCATTCGGCGATGAACGCCTCGCGCGTGGCCGCGTCGGGTTCGGGCTGTTCGCCGAGGCCCGGCGCGCCGGGGAATGCGATGAAGCTGTCGATGTAATCGGAGAAGCGCGATGCGAACTCCCGCGCCCACGGCAGGCCGATCAGCGTGATGCGCGCGTCGGGTTCGCCGCGCCGCAGCGCGCGCAGCGCGGGGACCACGCACAGCATGTCGCCGAGTTGCAGCGCGCGGAACACCGCGATCCGCTTCGGGCCGCGCGGGCTGTCGGAATCGATGTTGGGATCGAGCTTCAAAGGAAGAGCACCCGAAAGTGAAGCGCGCCGCGCATGCGCCAGTACAGCGACACGGGCGGAATCGCGATGGACGTGACGATCATCTCGGCCACATGCGATGGCGTGAGCTGCGTGCCGCGCAGCCGTTTCGCGCAGAACCCCACGGTAATCGCGGCCCACACCGTCGCGCACACGATGGCCGGCGCCGGCCAGCCGGCGGCGAAACAGCCGATCGCACCGAGCGCGGCGAGCACGGCCGCGTAGTAATGCCACGGCGGCGTCGGCCGGATATGACGCCGGTAGGTCGTGCGATGCTTCTTGTACAGCAGCGCATCGAAATACACCTTCGACTGCGCGCCGATGCTCGCCCCCCAACGCGCGGGACGCACCGGATGCACGATGCGCGCGGCGTCGGCGTCGACGATCGGCCCCGCATGCTCGCGCAGCGCGAACATCAGGTCGGCGTCCTCGCGCCACGCGCGCGTGAAGCGTTCGTCGAAGCCGCCGATGCGTTCGAGCGCCGCGCGCCGCACGAAGCAGTTCGCGGTCGCGAATTCCGCATGCGCGAGCCCCGCCGCGTCGCGTTCGTAGTCGGTCGGGCGCGGCCGCAACGGCACGTCGATCCGGCCGGCCGCCGCCGACGCCGACGGCTCGGCCAGCAGCGCGGCCGCGCCATGGCGCAGCCAGGTCGGATCGGGAATCGTGTCGTCGTCGGTGAATGCGATCAGCGCGCCGTCCGCGCTACGCCAGCCGATGTTGCGCGCGCCGGCCGGCCCCTGCGTGTCGGGCGCGGTCATGTAGCGAATCACCGGCACGTCGGTCACGCGTGTGCGGCACGTATCGACGACGGCGCGCGCACTGCCGGCCGGATCGTCGTCCACGACGACGATCTCGTAGGTGGTCGGATCGAACACCTGCGCGCACAGCGCGTCGAGGCAGCGTTCGAGCAGATCGGGCCGCCGATAGGTCGGCACGACGACCGACACCACCGGCGGCAGGTGCGTGTCGCGCATGTTCATCACGGCTTCTCCAGCAGGAACGGGCCGATCACGAGCGCGTCGAGCGGCGACGTCCAGAAGCATTCGATCGCGTCGCGCGGCGAGCACACGATCGGTTCGCCGCGCGTGTTGAACGACGTGTTGACGAGCACCGGCACGCCGGTGAGCGCGTCGAACTCGGTCAACAGCGCATGCAGCAGCGGATGCTGCGTTTCGTCGACGGTCTGCACGCGCGCGGTGCCGTCGATGTGACGCACGGCCGGAATCTTGTCGGCGCGCTCGGGCACGACGTCGTACACGAACAGCATGAACGGCGCGCGCAGCGGCGTGCCGCGGCCACCGCTGAACCAGTGATGCGCGCGGTCTTCGAGCACGACCGGCGCGACCGGCCGGAAATCCTCGCGATCCTTGATCCGGTTCAGCTTGCGCTGCATGTCCGGATCGATCGGCGACGCGAGGATCGACCGTGCGCCGAGCGCGCGCGGGCCGAACTCCATGCGCCCCTGGAACCAGCCGATCACGCGGTTCGCCGCGAGCAGCGCGGCCGTCTGCGCGGCGACGTCGGCGAGCCGCCGGTACGGCAGTTGCGCTTCCTTCAGGAACGCCTCGATCGCGTCGTCGTCGTAGGCCGGCCCCAGATACGCATGGTCCATCCGCCAGCCGCCGCGCGCGCCGCGCATCCGGAAGTCGGTCCACAGCGCGGCGCCGAGCGCGGTGCCCGCGTCGCCGGCGGCCGGCTGCACCCACACGTCGTCGAACGGGCCGCGATCGCGAATCCTCGCGTTCATCACGCAGTTCAGCGCGACGCCGCCCGCCATCGCGAGCTGCCGCTCGCCGGTCTCGGCGGCCAGCCAGTCGACCGCCTGCAGCGTCGTCTCCTCGAGCACCAGCTGCAACGCATGCGCGATGTCGCAGTGATGCGGCTCGATTGGGCCGCCGCGCTCGCGCGGCGCGCCGAAGCGCGCGGCCAGATCCGCGTCGAGCACCTCGTAGCGCCCTTCGCCGCGATACTGCACCAGCTTGCGCATCTCGTCGGCGAACACCGGCTTGCCGTACGACGCGAGCGCCATCACCTTGTATTCGTCGGACGAGTGCAGGAAGCCGAGATAGCGGGTCAAGCGCTCGTACAGCAGCCCGAGCGAATGCGGCAGGTTGACCTGCCCGAGCCGCCGGTACGATCGGCCGTCGAACACGCCGTAGCTGGTCGTCGCGCGTTCACCGCGCCCGTCCATCGTCATCACCGCGCAGCGCTCGAACGGCGCCGCGAGAAACGCGCTCGCCTCGTGCGCGAGATGGTGCTCGATGAAATGCCAGCGGAACGGCCCGTCGTGCGTGACGCCGCGAAAGCGCCGCTGCAGATGATGCGGCGCGCCGCCCGCGAGCTGGCGCGGCGCGTTGACGATCGACGACAGGAACAGCGGATGCCACGGCGACGCGCCATCGTCGCGCGGCGCATGCGCGGACGGCGACAGCGGCAAGGTCAGCGCCGGCGTCGTGCCTTCGCGGTCGAGTTCGAACCACGGGTCGTACGAATACGCGACATGGTCGACATCCGCGAGCGTGATGCCGGCTTCCGCGAGGCAATAGTCGATCGCGTGGAAAGGCAGCTCCCAGGTCGAGAACGGCACCGGGCGCTTCGCGTGCTTCACGTGCGTGAAGCGTTCGTCCTCGGCCGCCGCGATCACGACGCCGTCGCGCACGATGCACGCGGCGCTGTCGTGGAAGGCGGCGTTGATGCCGAGCGTATAGGTCGATTCAGGCATGCGTCAGTTCCTCGTGATGACCTGCGCGAACGGAATCACGTTCGATGCGTGCGCCGCGGCCGGCTCGCCGTCGTGCGCGGCGGCCCGCGCGGCCGCGCGTTGCGCATGGCGCGCGCTGCCGCGCAGCAACGCGTGCGCGGCGTCGACGACGTCGTCGACGCTCACGCCGCGCAGGCACGGATGGCCGGGCTGGTTGCACACGCTGCGGTAGCAGTTGCGGCACGGCACGTCGACGTTCAGCACACGGTGCGGCACACGCCATGGCGTGTGCTGCGGATTGGTCAGCGCGTACAGGTCGACCACCGGCGTGCCGAGCGCGGCCGCGAGATGCACGGGGCCGCTGTTGTTCGACAGCAGCAGGTCGGCCGTCTCGATCAGCGCGCCGAGTTCGCCGAGCGGCAACACGCCGGCCAGCGGCACCGCACGCGGCCCCGCCCGTTCGCACACCGCGTCGACCAGCGCGCGTTCGTCCGCGCTGCCGGTCACCGCGATGCCGTCGAACAGCGGCGCGATCGCCGCGGCCGCTTCGCCGAACCGCTCGGCCGGCCAGCGCCGCGACGCGGCGGTCGCGCCCGGATGGACGACGAGCCAACGCGGGCGCGCCGCCGGCGGCCGGCGCGCGCCGCCGACGCGCGGCAACGCGGCCTGCAGGCGCGCGTGCACCGCACGCCGCGCCGCGTCGCCCGGCTCGAACGCCATCCGCCAGTCCGACGTCTTCGCGCCGACGGCACGCACCAGCGCGAGCTGGCGCGCAACCTCGTGGCGCACGTGCGATTCCGGCTCGGTTTCCGGCACGCGGTCGGTCAGCAGTTCGTACGGGTTCTCGCGGCAATGCGCGAGCCGCAGCGGAATGCCGGCGAGCCAGCACATCATCGCCGCGGGCAACGGATTCTGGCTGTAGACGGTGAAGATCACGGCCGCGTCGAAGCGGCCCGCCAGCAGCCGGTCGATCATGTCGAGATCGGCCACCGGATCGCCGCGCACGTCGGGATGCTTGACCCATGGCGCGTCGTAGCTCCACACGTCGTCGACCATCGGCAAATGCTTCGCGAGCGCGGCGCCCGTGCGCGACGTCAGCAGCGTCAGTTGGCGATCGGCGCCGCTTTCCTTCAGCGCACGCAGCGCGGGCGTGGTCATCAGCACGTCGCCGATGCTGTCGAGCCGCACGCACAGGATGCGGCGGGCGCGGCTCCAGGCCGTGCTCATCGCCGCACCCACGAGCCGTGCCGGCGCACGGCCTCGCGCACGACGATGTCGGCGGCCAGGTCAAGACGATCGACGACGTGGTGCGGCGTGCGCGCGGCGTTGAGCCGCCATTCGGTCTCGTTACCGCAGTCGACCAGGATCGTGCCGCAGCGCGCGGTGCGGCCGGCCTCGACGTCGTCGAGGATGTCGCCGATCATCCAGCTCCATTCGGGCACGGCGCCGAGCGCGGCCAGCGCGCGGCGCAGCATGCCGGGGCGCGGCTTGCGGCAGATGCAGTCGCAGGTGTAGCGCGGCACGCTGCCTTGCGGGTGATGCGGGCAGTAAAAAAAATCCGCCAGCGTCGCGCCGTTCGCTTCGAACAATTCGGCGAGACGCTGGCGGACCGCGCCAAGCTCGTGTTCGGTAAAGCGGCCGAGCGCGACGCCCGGCTGGTTCGACACGACCGCGAGCGGCATGCCGGTCGCGCCGAGCGTGCGCAGCGCGCGCGCCGCGCCCGGCGCGAGGCGCATGCGTGCGGGATCGACGTTGTACGGCACGTCGTCGAGCAGCGTGCCGTCCTTGTCGAGCAGCACCGCGCCGGGCAGCCGCCGTTCGCGCTTCAGGGCCATGACGTCTCCTTCATCGGCAGCACCATCAGTTCCGGCACCACGGTGCCCGGCGGCTGCGTCAGCACGAAGCGCACGGCGGCCGCGACGTGCTCCGGCGGCTGCAGCGTGTCCTCGTCGATGTCCGGAAAACGGTCGAGCAGGAACGGCGTGCGCATCCCGCCCGCGACGATCGCCGACACGCGCACGCCGCTCGGCCGCAGTTCGGCATGCAGCGCGTGCGACAGGCCGAGCAGCCCCCACTTCGTCGCGTGATACGCGGATGCGTTCGGCCATGCGCGCTTCGACGCGGTCGATGCGATGTTGACGATATGGCCGTTGCCGCGCGCCTTCATCATCGGCACGGTCGCGTGACACATCAGGTACGGGCCGAACAGGTTCGTCATCAGCACCTGCTGCCACGCGTCGACGCTCACGTCATCGATCGGCGCGGTCACGTCGATCGCCGCGTTGTTGACGATCACGTCGAGATCGCCGAGCGACTCGCGCGCATCGTGCACGACCTGCAGCACCGATGCTTCATCGCGCACGTCGAGCGGCCGGCCCACCGCCTGCCCGCCGTGCCGTTCGAGCCGCTGCGCGACGGCTGCCGCGCGGTCGCCGTCGAGATCGGCGACGACGACGTGCGCGCCGTGCCGCGCAAGCTCTTCGCAAATGGCTTCGCCGAGACCGCGGCCGCCCCCGGTCACGAGTGCGGTCCGGCCGGCGAGCGGCGATTTGGCTGGATCGTGAGTCGCGTTCACCTGCACCTCCTGTCGATGTCGGAAAGCCATCCGGCTGACGGCGACACTTGTCGCGACAACCGTCCGTGCATGAGGTACAGCGAAAACCGTGCCGAGCCGCGCGTGCCCGCGCCACATCGGGCCGTGGCGCGCGCTCGCTGGCTTTTTTATAACCTGCTGTAAAAACGGGTCCGGGCGGCCGCGCCTGGGCCCCCCTCAGATCGCGAGCGCGTCGGGCGTGGCTTGCGCGCGGTGCTTCGCGAGCGCGCGCAGGCAGTGCGCGATACAGCCGGCGAACGCCTCGTCGAACCACGCCTGCGCACCCGACACGCCGACCACGATGCCGCCGAGCGCGACGCCGCCCCACAGGTTCGTGTCGCCCGCGCGCAGCCGGTACGGCTCGAGCGCCTGCACGACGTGCCCGTCGCGGCCCGTTTCCCACGACAGCCGCGCCTTGGCCCGCGCGTATGCGCGATAGTCGGCGTCCCAGTCCTTCGGGTCGGGCAGCGAAAACTCATACAGGATCGCGTCCTCGAACGCCGCGTCGTGCGGCCCGAGCGCCGGGTCCATGATCACGATGTGCAGGCAACCGCTGTCGCCGACGAAATCGCTCTGCAGCGCGGCGGACAGCGTCGGCAGCAGCAGCTCGACGGCCGCCACCGCGGCCTGGCGGTCCGCGAACGCGCTACCGCCGCGACGCGCGTTCGGGGTTTCGGGTGTCGTCGGATTCAGAAGGTTCGGCATGGATTTCTCCGGAGGAAAACGCGAGCGCACGCAACGCCGCGATCAGGTCGGCCGCTACCGCGGGCTTGGTCAGGTACGCATGGAAACCGGCTTCGACCGCGCGCGTGCGGTCGCGATCGCGCGCATGGCCGGACAAGGCCAGCGCCTCGAGCGGCGCGCGGCCGTCGCGATCGCGCGCGGCGTCGAGCTCACGCACGCGCGACATCACCGTATAGCCGTCCTCCTCGTCGTCGCCGAGGTCGATGTCGCAGACGAGCAGCGCCGGCCAGTCGGCCCGGCGCGCGCGCCACAGGTCGTCCAGCAACGCCTGGCCCGACGCATACGCGTGCACGTCGGCGCCGGCCACCTTCAAGAGCGCGGTGAGCGCGTCGCGCGCCTCGTCGTGGTCGTCCACGCACGCGATGCGCAGCCCGTCGAGCGGCTTCGCCGCGGCCGGCGCGCCGGCATGCGGATGCGGCACGGCGTCGACGGGCTGCATCGACGCCGGCGCCACCGCGTACATCGGCAGCGACAGGTGCAGCGTCACGCCGATATCGTCGCGTTCGCGCACGACGTAGCCGCCCGCCTCCTCGATCGCGTCCTGCAAGCGTTCGAGATCGATCAGCGACAGTTCCGTTGCGTCGACACCCGCGCACGCGATCGTGATGCGCGCTTCCGGGTCGTGGCGCGCCGTGCGCACCTCGAGCTGCCCGCCGCTGCTCGCTTCGATGGCGCCGCGACACAGTTCCCACACGAAGCGCCGCAGCGCGGCCGGATCGGCGTTGACGACGAGATCCTCGTCCGACACATGGCGGAACACCGGCACGCCGCGCTGCGCGGCCGCCTCCGCCAGCGAATCGAGCACCTGCGACACGAGCGGGTTGATCCGCACCGGCTGCCGCGCGAACTTCGCCTCCGTGCGTTCGAGTTCGCGCTGCTTCGCCTGCAGCGACCACATCTGCGCATACACGCCGCCGCTTTCGAGCAACGCGTCGTGCGTGCCCTGTTCGACGAGCCGGCCGTACTCCATCACGAGGATGCGGTCGGCATCGACGATCGTCGACAGCCGGTGCGCGATGATGAGGCTCGTGCGATGCTGCGCGACGCGCATCAGCTCCTGCTGGATCGCGCGCTCCGAGCGCGTGTCGAGCGCCGACGTCGCCTCGTCGAACACGACGATCGGCGGCGCCTTCAGCAGCGCGCGCGCGATCGCGACCCGCTGCCGCTCGCCGCCCGACAGCCGCACGCCGCGCTCGCCGACGCGCGTGTCGTACGCATCGGGCAGCCGCTCGATGAACGCGTCGAGCTGCGCGCCGCGCGCGGCCGCGATCACCTCGCCGCGGGTCGCGTTGCGCTTGCCGTAGGCGATGTTGTACGCGAGCGTGTCGTTGAACAGGATGGTGTCCTGCGGGACGATGCCGAGCGCGTCGCGCAGGCTGCGCTCGGTGACGAGCCGCAAGTCCTGGCCATCGATCCGGATCGTGCCCGCATCGGGCTGGTACAGCCGGAACAGCAACCGCGCGAGCGTCGACTTGCCCGAGCCGCTGCCGCCGACCACGGCGATCGTCTGCCCGGGCTCGATGCGGAACGACACGTCGAACAGGATCTGCCGGCTCGGCTCGTAGCCGAAGTCGACATGCTCGAACTCGATCGCGCCGCCGCGCACGACGAGCGGCTGCGCGCCGGGCGCATCGCCGTCCTCGCCCGGCTTGCCGCGCGCGTCGAGCAGCCCGAACAGCCGCTCGATGTTCGTCATCGCGTCGTTCGCCTCGCGGAACACGAAGCCGAGCGCATTCAGCGGCAGGCTGATCTGGATGATGTACGCGTTGATCAGCACGAGATCGCCGATCGTCATCGCGCCGCGCGCGACCTGCTGCCCGGCGAGCAGCATCACGGCCGCGATCCCCGCGCCGATGCACGCGCTCTGCCCGATATGCAGCGTCGACAGCGCGTACTGGTTGTCGACGCCGGCCTCGCGCCATTCGTCGAGCACGCGATCGAGCCGGTCGCGCTCGACGTCCTCCCGCGCGAAATACTTGACCGTATCGACGTTCAGCAGGCTGTCGACCACGCGCGAATTCGACTCGGCCTCGAGCGCGTTCACGCGCCGCTGGTAACGCATGCGCCGGCGCGTGAACACCACCGTATACGCCGCGTAGACGGCGAACGTGACGAAAATGATCGCGGTGAAGCCGCCGCCGTATTTGCTGATCACGATCACGAGCACCGAGCCGATCTCGATGGCCGTCGGCACGATCGTGAACACCGCGACGCCGAGCAGGTAGCCGATGCCGGCCGTGCCTTTCTCGAGGTCGCGCACGACGGCGCCCGTCTCGCGCTGCGCATGAAAACGAGCGCCGAGCCGATGCAGATGGCCGAACGTGCGCACGGTAAACGACGCGACCGTATGCTGCGTGACCTGCACGAAGGTCATGTCGCGCACTTCGTTCAGCGCGTTCGCCGCGAAGCGCACGACCGCGTACGCGAACAGCAGCAGCACCGGCCACGCGATCGGCTGGCCGGCCGCGCGGCCGAAGCCGTCGACGATGTCCTTGAGCAGCAGCGGCACCGACACGGCCGCCGCTTTCGCGAGCACCAGCAGCACGATCGCCGCGAGCACGCGCGCACGGTAATGCCAGATCGCGCGCCAGAGTTCGACCGCGATCCGCCGCCGCAGGCCGCGCTCGTCGCGGCGAGGGCGGCGGTCCCGGCGGTCGCGACGGTCGCGGCCTGCCGCCGCCTCACGATCCTCGATGGGCGTTTCGTCGATTCCGGTCGTCATGCACGCATTGCTCGCGGTCGGGGGCGCGCCGTTTCACGCACGGGCGGTCAGTGGCGCGGTTCGCGCTCGCGGCCGCGCACCACGGTGCCGGGCTCGGGGTCGCGCGCGGCGGGCTGGGTCGGCGTGACGGTCCGCTGAGCCGGATGCAGCACCATGCCCGTATCGTGTTCGCCGTCGCGGCGCACGCGCACGCGATTCTCGACGTCGAGCACACCCATGCAGCCGTCCGCCAGATCCTCGATGTCGTGCTTCATCCAGCGCGCCGGCACGGTGCCGTCCAGCTCGACGCGCCCTTCCTTCACCTGCACGGTGACGTCGCTCACGTCGATCTCGAGCGCGTGCGCGAGCCGCTCGCACACGTCCTCGCGAATCCGCTCGTCCGAGCGCGTATAGCCTTTCGGCCCGCGGCGACGGCGCAGCGCGTCGCGTTCGGTGTCCCTGCCGACGCGCGACAGGTCGGCGGCGCTGCCGCCGTAGCGCGGGTCGCCACGCGGGTCGCCACGATCGCGCTCGCCGCCGTACCCGCCCATCCGGTGCTGGCCGCCGAATTCCGGGCGCTCGCCGCCGTACCGGCCTTCGCGGCCCTCTTCCGCACGGCGGCCCGGGTCACCGTAGCCGCGCTCGGGGTTCCGCGCCGGCTGGCGTGCGCCGCCCTGCCAGTCCGGGTCGCCCGCGCCGCGCCGCTGGTCGGCCGGCCGCGCGGCGCGCTCGGTCCATTCGCTGCCCCAGTCTTCCGGCCCCACGTCCTCGCTCGCGAAGCGGCGGTAAGCCGATTCGTCGTCTTCTTCCGGCCACCGTGCCGGGTCCTCCGGGATGCCGCGCTCGCCAGCGCCCCGGTACGCGCGTTCGTCGCGCTCATGCCAGTCGGGCGGGCCGCCGCGCTCGCCGGACCGTCCGGGATATCGTCGTTGCATCGTGTCTCTCCTTGATCGCCCGCGCCGCGCCCGGCTCCATGCCGCGTCGCGGCGCGCGTCGGTCGGGTGAATGCAAATCGCGTGCCGGCGCCGTTGCCGTTCCGCGACGGTTGCGCGCCGCAGTACCGGGACGCCGCCAGGCGCCCCAATCTGCAACGCGATTGCAGTTTTTGCGTGCCGGGCGTCACGGCGCGCTGCCGGGCTCGTCCGGGTCGTCCCCATCGTCCCCATCGTCCCTTTCATCCGTGCGACCGGGCCCGCTCAACCGCTCGGTGCGGTCCGGCTCGATGTCGGCGCCTTCTTCCAGCGTCGAGTCGCCGTCCGCCGACGCGCGCTCGCCGGTGCCCGCGCGGTCCGTATCGGTGTCGAGCGACGCGTCGCCGCGTTCGAGCGCGTGGTCGTCCAGCGGCGAATCGACGTCGAACGGATAGCGCCGCGCGCCCGCCGTGTCGCTGCCGCTGTCGGACGAGTCGCTCGGGCCGAGCGCCCGGCCGTCGCGGCCGCGGGTGGCGTTGTCGTCGTCCGGGCCAGCCGGTTCGTTGTCGGGATTCAGCGTGCTGTTCATGTCGATCTCCTTGCCTGGCTTGCCGCCGCGCGCTCGGCCGGACGGCCGTGGCACGGGGCGGACTGCACGATCGTGCAATCGGCATGCCACGCGGGCCGGCGTCGGTCGCGCCGGCGCCGATGTCGGTGGTCGGCACGGCCGATGCGTGCTCATTGATCAGCCGAATCGAGTTCCTTTATGCTTTCGGACGTGCCAATTCGATCCGTGCGGCCGCCGTCTGTCCGGCGGCAGTCCGGCGACCTGCAGCCGCCCGTATTTCCGACCTGCCGCTCCGATGAAGAAAGACGACGCCGATCTTCACCCGCATCCGCCGCCCGGCTCGCCCGGCGCGCGCGACCTGCTGCACCGCTTCGCCGAATTCCGGTTCCAGACCGTCGTGGAATCGATCACCGACTATGCGGTGTTCATGCTCGATCCGCACGGCAACGTCGCGACGTGGAACGCCGGCGCCGAGCGCATCAAGGGTTACCGCGCCGCCGAGATCGTCGGCCACCATTTCTCGCGTTTCTATCCGCCCGACGCAATCGCCGCCGGCCGGCCGTCGCACGGGCTCGAAGTGGCCGCCGCGCACGGCCACTTCCAGGACGAGGGCTGGCGCGTGCGCCAGGACGGCACGCAGTTCTGGGCGAGCGTGACGATCACGCCGGTGCACGACGCGACGCAGGCGCTGTGCGGCTTCATCAAGATCACGCGCGACATGACCGAGCGCAAGCGGCTCGAGGAACTCGAGGCGTCGACGCAGCGGCTCAGCGTGTTCATCGCGACGCTCGCGCACGAACTGCGCAATCATCTCGCGCCGCTGCGCAATTCGATCGGCGTGCTGCAGACCCTACCTGATCCGCCGCCCGCGCTCGCGCAGTGCCGCGATGCGGTGAACCGCCAGGTCGGCCAACTGACGCGACTCGTCGACGATCTGCTCGACGTCGGGCGCATCACCGCCGGCAAGGTCGAACTCGACGCCCGTCCCGTCACCGTGCGCGACATCGTGTGCCGCGGCGTCGAGAGCATCCAGCCGAAGCTGGCCGCGCGCGGGCAGTGGATCCGCGTCGACCTGCCGGCCGATTCCGTGGTGCTGCACGGCGACGACGCGCGGCTCGTCCAGGTCCTGCACAACCTGCTCGACAACGCGTCGAAATTCTCGCCGCACGGCGGCCGGATCGATGTCGGCGCGCGGCTCGATGGGCAGTCGGTGGCCATCCACGTCGTCGATCACGGCGTGGGCATCGCGCCCGGCGCGCTCGAGACGATATTCGACCTGTTCGAACAGGAAGGCGCATCGGGCCGCGCCCCGTCCGACGGTTTCGGGCTCGGTCTGGCCATCTGCCGGTCGTTCGTCGAACTGCACGGCGGGCGAATCATCGCGGAAAGCGACGGGCCCGGCCACGGCGCGACGTTCACGGTATGGCTGCCGATCGCGCACACGACGCGCAACACGCGCGCCGCACCGGCCGCGCCTGCCGCCGCGCCCATGCAACCGGGCGCCGAGCCGCTGCGCATCGTCGTCGTCGACGACAACCGCGATTCGGCCGATACGCTCGCGGTGCTGCTGAAACTGAAAGGGCACGCGCCACGCGTCGCGTACCACGCGGGCGACGCGCTCGCGCTCGCGCGCGACTACGCCCCGCAATTGATCATCCTCGACCTGACGATGCCGGACGTCGACGGCTTCACGCTGCTGCGGGAACTGCGCGCGATCGACGCGCTGCGCGACACGACCTGCGTCGCGCTGTCCGGCCATGCGCGCGCGTCCGACCTCGCGCGCACCGAAAGCGCGGGCTTCGACGACCATCTCGTGAAGCCCGTCGAGATGGCCGTCCTCGACGCGCTGCTGCAGCGCGTCGCACGCCGGGCTCAGGCGTAAGCGCCCGGACTCAGACCATCGTGCGGCACATCGCCGCGCACGCCTCGCACGCGAGTGCGCAGCGCCGGCAATGCTCGTGCGCGTGCCGCGAACACTCCGCCGCGCACAAGTCGCATGCGTGCGCGCACAGCGCGCAAATGCGCGGGGCGAGCCCGCTGCGGCGCGCCATCGCGCCCGACGCGAAGCGGCACAGCTGCGCGCATTCGATGTCGAGCGCGATGCAGGCGGCCAGCGCGTGCACGTCGCGCTCCGCGAGGCAGGCGGCCGCACAGGTGTCGCACGCGTGCGCGCAGGCGTCGCACGCGGCCATGCAGTTGTCGTACTGATCGTTCATCGCGGTGCTCCTGGTTTCGTTTCGGTTCGGATCGTTTCGGCTTGCATCGTTTCGTTCGTGCCGTCATGGCGCGAGCTTCACCTTCATCCAGCCCGGCTCGCGCACGTCGAACGCGCGATACGCATCGATCGCGTTCGTCAGCGGCTCGTTGCGCGTGAGCACCGACAGCGGGTCGAACGCGCCGCTGCGCACCAGCTCGACGAGCCGCGGCGTCACCGTCCGGTGATTGCAGTTGCCCATCTTGATCGTCAGGTTCCGGTTCATCGCCTCGCCGATCGGAAACACGCGCGCGGCCGGCGGATACACGCCGATCACCGAGATCGTGCCGGCCTTCGCGACCGCGCGCACCGCCCATTGCAGCACCTGCGACGGCCCGTCGCCCGGCACCCAGTTGCGACCGTCCGGCTTGCGGTGCGGCGCGATCGCGTCGACTTCCGCATCGAACGCGCGCGCGGCGTCGCGATCGGCCGCGGCCGGCCCCTGCGTCGCGCGCATCGCGTCGACGCCCACCGCGTCGATCACGCGATCGACGCCGATCCCGCCCGTCAGCCGCAGCACCGTATCGACCGGATCGTCCTCCGAAAAATCGATGATCTCGGCGCCCTGCGCGCACGCCATCTCGAGCCGCGACGCGATGCGGTCGATCGCGATCACGCGGCCGGCGCCCATCAGCTTCGCGCTCGCGATCGCGAACTGGCCGACCGGCCCCGCGCCGAATACGGCGACCGTATCGCCCGGTTTTACTTCAGCGAGTTGCGCGCCGAAATAACCCGTCGGGAAGATGTCCGACATCAGGATCGCGCGATCGTCGTCGATCTCGTCTGGCAGGCGAATCAGGCTTGCATGCGCAAGCGGCGTGCGCGCGTATTCGGCCTGCAGCCCGTCGAACGGGCCCGTCTCGGCCGGCCCGCCGAAGAACGCGGTGCCCGCGCGCGGCCCGCCGGGGTTCGCGACGTCGCATTGCGCGGTGTAGCCCGCGCGGCAGTAGGCGCAACTGCCGCACGCGATCGTCGACGGAATCAGCACGCGATCGCCGCGCCGCAGGTTGCGCACGTCGCGCCCGACCGCCTCGACGATGCCGACGCCTTCGTGGCCGAGGATCGTGCCGGGCTTCATGCCGCCGAGCGTGCCGCGCACCATGTGCAGGTCGGTGCCGCAGATCGCGCTGGCCGTGAGCCGCACGACCGCGTCGGTCGTCGCGGAGACTTCCGGATCGGGCACCGTGTCGATACGAATGTCGCCGATGCCGTGAAATACGACTGCTTTCATGTCAGGCCCTCCTTGTCGAAAGCGGAAACGGTGAATGTCACCGTCGAGCCGATCGAGCAAGGGGTGCGCCTGTGCAGGCGCGCGCGTCGCGCCGTGATGCGCGGACAGCGAAGCGTATCGATTTCGGGGAATGACCGGGCCGGCGCGTCAGTCCGTCGTCGGGCTGTTGCCGTCGTTGTCGCTGTTGCCGCTGTTACCGTCACGCGCGTTCGAGATCGCTTCGACGAGCTTCAGTTCGTCGTCGATCGACAGCGTCGTGTCGGTCACTTCGCCGCCCAGCGGCGCGAGCGCCGCGCTCAGCGCGTAGATGTCGACCTGTGTCGCGGCCAGCCCGAGCGACACGGTGCCGGGGCGCGCCTTGCGCGCGACGCGGTCGGTCACTGCATCGTCCACCGGCCGCTCGCGCCACGCGTCGAGCGACGATTCGATGTGCGCGACCACGCTGTCGAGCAGCGATCCGGACGACACGCGGCCCGCGTCGATTGCATGCGTGCGCAACTGTCCGTCGGTCGAGCACTCGACGATCACGACACCCGCGAGCGCGACGACGTGCCGGTCGCGCAACGTGCAGAGTTCGGCCAGCGCGCGACGCGCCGCGTCGAGATCGGGATAGGACAACACGATCAGCGTGTTCATCAACGAACTCCATGCAATCGAATGGGCGTGCTCAGTGCGGCAGCCCGAACGCGGCCTTCAGGCTCGCGACGATCATCTGCATCGCGATCGCCGCGAGAATCATCCCCATCAGCGCCGCGAATACCTTGATCGAAAAGATCAGGTCGAAGGCCACAGGGTCGCTCCCGTCTCGCACGGCAAGTGAAACGCCCACGCCGGTTCGTTGTCGATGCGCGGCGCACGCCAGGCTGATACGATCCACGCACCACGTTCATTCACGACGGAGGGCCCCGATCGATGCAAGCCACCGACACTTTCATGGATCACGAGATTCGCGTCGACGCGACGCAAAACGCGAACGGCGCGTGGGTCGCGCAGGTGCGGATCTTCCGCGACGGCGCGCCCGTCGATCTGCCCGCGCCCGAACTCGTCACGCCCGAATGGCTGACATGCGACGAAGCGCTGCGCGGCGGTATCGATCAGGGGCGCGTGATGATCCGGACGCGCGACCGGTAACCGCACCCGGCTCATCCGCGCAGCGTCGGCCGGCATCGCACGATGCAGGTCACGCATCGAAATCGAGGTCGCCGATCAGGATCTCGCGATCGCGCTGCGTCCGGGTGCTGAAATCGACCGGCAACTCCATCTGCCAGCGCTCGATCGTGACCGGCAGCGCCGCGAGATAGCGATCGAAGCGGCTGTGGTCGGGCTCGGCCAGCAGACCGGCGATCGCGTCGTCGCGCCACGCGAGCCGCGCGTTCAGCCGGTTCGGCAGGCCGACCGTCGACGTGAGGCCGATCACGTCGACACAGGTCGGGCTGCCCTGCCCGTCGTGCGGCACGACATCGACCTTCACTTCGCCGGGTTGATACAGGCCACGCAGGCGCGTCGCGATGCGCGGCGCGAACTCGGTTTCGAAACGGGCACGGACGTCAGGGTTCATTTCGCCTCCATTCACGGTTCGGTGGGTATCGTCATGTTGCTTTCATGCGGAAGCCATCTGCCGCTCGAGCGCTGCTTCGGCCTTCAGGTTGTCGAGATCGCGGGCGATCGTCACGACCGCGAGCCGCGTGTTGCCGCGCCAGTACGCGATCGAGCAGTCGTGCGCGCCGAGGTCGCCGTCGATCTCGACGCGATCCCATTGCTCCGCATGCCCGACGTAGCGGATCGTCAGGTCGTAATGCTGACTCCAGAAAAACGGCACCGCGTCGAACGGCCGCTGCTGGCCGAGCATGTTGCGCGCGGCGACGATGCCCTGCCGCTCGGCGACGACCCAGTGCTCGACGCGAATCCGCTCGCCCGTCAGCGGATCGGGCCAGCGCGCGATATCGCCGGCCGCGTAGATACCGGGCGCGCTCGTCTGCAGGAAGCGGTCGACCGTCACGCCGCGTTCGACGGCGAGCCCCGCGTCCTGCGCGAGCCCGACGTTCGGATGCACGCCGATGCCGACCAGCACGACGTCGGCCGGCAGCACGTCGCCGTTCGACAGCGTCACGCTGTCCGGCCCGATCCGCGCGGGCGTCGCGCCGAGATGGAATACCACGCCGTGCGCTTCATGCAGCGCCTTGAGCGTGTCGCCGAGCGCATCGCCGAGCACGCGGCCCATCGGATGCGGATCGGGCGCGACGACGTGCACGTCGAGCCCGCGCGTGCGCAACGCGGCAGCCGCTTCGAGCCCGATGAAGCTCGCGCCGACCACCACGCAGCGGCGCGCCGTTTTCAGCCTGGCGATCAGCGCATCGCAATCGGCGCGCGAGCGCAACGTACCAACGTGCGGCAGATCGGCGCCGGGCACGTTCAACCGGTTCGGTTCGGCGCCCGTGGCAAGCAGCAGCGCGCCGTACTCGATACGGCCGCCGTCGGCGAGCTCGACCGCCCGCTGCGCGGGATCGATGCGCGCGACCCGCGTGTTGCAGCGCACGTCGATCCGCTGCTCGGTATAGAACGCCGGTGCGCGCAGCGGCAGCCAGTCGGCCTGCGCCGTGCCCGCGAGGTAATCCTTCGACAGGTTCGGCCGGTCGTACGGCGGATCGGCATCGGCGCTCAGCAGCGTGATCGCATGCGGATAGCCTTCGTGCCGCAGCGTGACGGCCGCCGCGATCGCAGCAGCGCCGCCGCCGACGATCACGACCGACGCGGGCAGCCCGGCCGTCTTCAACGCAGGCGGCACGGCGGCCGGCCGCGCATCGAGTACGACCGCGCGGCCATCGCGCCGCTCGACACGCCAGCATGGCAGCCCGTCGAGCGCCGGTGCGCGCTCCATCTCGCCGGTGCGCAGGCAGAACGCCGCGTGATGCCACGGACAGCGAATCGTGTCGCCGACCAGCAGGCCCTCGGCCAGCGGGCCGCCGTAGTGCGGGCATTGCGCGCCCACCGCGAACAGTTCGTCGCCGCGGCGCACGAGCAGCACCGCCGCGTCGCCGACATGGCCTTCGATCATCGCGCCGTCGGCGAGATCGCCGAGCGCGATCCCTTGCGTGAGATCGGGTGAGGACGCAGCATCGCTTCCAGTCATGACGTGGCTCCCGAAAAGTCAGGTAACGATCCCATTATCGACATCCCTCCTGAAAAGAACAGATACAGACGCCCCGCAGCGCACGCAAACGCGGACTGTAGCTTGTACGCGATCCACGACCGGCGTAGAACGTGATCGACGTTGCGGCGCAACACGCCGGCCGCGCTGCGCGGGGCCGCGCGACCCGCGCAATCCGCGTGCCCCCTTCCCCTGTCAAAGGAGCGCTACCCGATGGCGACCGTGCTGTGCGTGCTCTACCCCGATCCCGTCGACGGCTATCCGCCGCGCTACGTGCGCGACACGATTCCGGTCATCACAAGCTATGCGGACGGTCAAACCGCGCCGACGCCGGCCGGCCCGCTCGGCTTCCGGCCCGGCGAACTCGTCGGCTCGGTGTCCGGCGCGCTCGGCTTGCGCGGCTATCTGGAAGCGCACGGCCACACGCTGATCGTCACGAGCGACAAGGACGGCCCCGACTCCGAATTCGAGCGCCGGCTGCCCGAAGCGGACGTGGTGATTTCACAGCCGTTCTGGCCCGCATACCTGACGGCCGAACGGATCGCCCGCGCGCCGAAGCTGAAGCTCGCGCTGACGGCCGGCATCGGCTCCGATCACGTCGATCTGGATGCCGCCGCGCGCGCCCACATCACGGTTGCCGAAGTCACCGGCTCGAACAGCATCAGCGTCGCCGAGCACGTGGTGATGACGACGCTCGCGCTGGTGCGCAACTATCTGCCGTCGCATGCGATCGCGCAGCAGGGCGGCTGGAACATCGCCGACTGCGTGTCGCGCAGCTACGACGTCGAAGGGATGCATTTCGGCACGGTCGGCGCGGGGCGCATCGGCCTCGCCGTGCTGCGCCGGCTGCAGCCGTTCGGCCTGCATCTGCACTACACGCAGCGCCACCGCCTCGATGCGTCGATCGAGCAGGCGCTCGCGCTCACGTATCACGCCGATGCGGCGTCACTCGCGAGCGCCGTCGATATCGTCAACCTGCAGATTCCGCTGTATCCGTCGACCGAGCACCTGTTCGACACGGCGATGATCGCGCGGATGAAGCGAGGCGCATACCTGATCAACACCGCACGCGCGAAGCTGGTCGACCGCGACGCGGTCGTGAATGCGCTCACGTCCGGCCATCTCGCCGGCTATGGCGGCGACGTGTGGTTTCCGCAGCCGGCGCCGGCCGCTCACCCGTGGCGCACGATGCCGTTCAACGGGATGACGCCGCACATCTCCGGCACGTCGTTGTCCGCGCAGGCGCGCTATGCGGCCGGCACGCTAGAAATCCTGCAATGCTGGTTCGACGGCAGGCCGATCCGCAACGAATACCTGATCGTCGACGGCGGCACGCTCGCGGGCACCGGCGCGCAGTCGTATCGGCTGACATGACGACGCGCGCCGCGCGCGGCGGCGCGCTCAGCCGACGCAGGCCGCGGCGAGCTTGCCGACGGCGACGACCGCCTGCTCGATTTCCGGCGACCACGGGCTGCTGTAGTTCAGGCGGATGAAGTTCCGGTAAGTGTCCGCGATCGAGAACATGTAGCCGGGGCCGATCGTGATCCCCTGCTCCAGCGCGAGCTGGTACAGCCGCATCGCATCGATCTGCGCGGGCAGCTCGACCCACAGCACGTAGCCGCCCGCCGGGCTCGAAATGCGCGTGCCTTCCGGGAAGAATCGCGACACCATCGCCCGCATCAGGTTCGCCTGCTGCGCATACGCCTTGCGAATCCGCCGCAGGTGATGTTCGTAGCCGTCGCGTTCGAGAAACTCCGCGATCGCGAGCTGCGGCAACGACGGCGTCGCGAGCGTATTCAGGAACTTCAGCTTCTCGACCTGTTCGCGATAGCGGCCCGGCAGCGCCCAGCCGATCCGGTACGCGGCCGTCAGGCTCTTCGAGAACGACGAACAGTGCAGCACGATGCCATGGCGGTCGAACGACTTCAGCATGCTCGGATGCGTGTTGCCGAAATACAGTTCGTTGTACACGCCGTTCTCGATGATCGGCATGCCGGATTTCGTTGCGAACTCAACCAGTTCGCGTTTTCGCTCATCCGGCATCTGGAAACCGAGCGGATTCTGGAAATTCGGCATCACCATGCACGCGGCGATCGGCTGCGACTTCGCGATCGCGGCCAGCGCCGCGATGTCGATCCCGTATTCCGGATGCGTGGCCACCTCGATCGCCTTCATCCCCATCCGCTCGA
>Ga0209370_1000531_pt1 | contig 48846 bp, 48 predicted proteins | sample AgamicAtPrz_FD_187164 | JGI IMG/M metagenome (GOLD analysis project Ga0209370, IMG submission 187164) | Agave microbial communities from Guanajuato, Mexico - At.P.rz (SPAdes) (version 2) | ecosystem: Host-associated > Plants > Phyllosphere > Phylloplane/Leaf | place: Guanajuato, Mexico...
CTGCGCGATCCCATGTCTCATCGCTGCCGATACGTTTTTCCGGACGCGTTGAGAGTTTGACCACGATCTTCTCGAAGCCAAAGGTGCTGTACATATCGTAGACCATACGAATACAGGCGTTAACTTCATCACGTACCTGATCTTCAGTACAGAAGATATGCGCATCATCCTGAGTAAAGCCACGAACGCGCATCAGACCGTGCAGCGCACCTGATGGTTCGTTACGGTGGCAGCTACCGAACTCGGCCATACGCAGCGGCAGATCGCGGTAGGATTTCAGACCCTGGTTAAAGATCTGAACGTGGCCCGGGCAGTTCATTGGCTTGATGCAGTATTCACGGTTCTCAGACGAGGTGGTGAACATCGCATCTTTATAGTTGTCCCAGTGGCCGGTTTTTTCCCACAGCACACGGTCCATCATGAACGGGCCTTTCACTTCCTGATACTGGTACTCTTTCAGCTTGGAGCGTACGAACGTTTCCAGTTCACGGAAGATAGTCCAGCCGTCGTTATGCCAGAACACCATCCCCGGCGCTTCTTCCTGCATATGATACAGGTCAAGCTGCTTACCGATTTTACGGTGGTCACGTTTAGCCGCCTCTTCCAGGCGTTGCAGGTACGCGTTGAGGGCTTTTTTATCGGCCCACGCGGTACCATAGATGCGCTGCAACATCTTGTTGTTGCTGTCGCCACGCCAGTAGGCGCCTGCGATTTTCATCAGTTTAAAGTGATGACAGAAGCGCATATTCGGCACGTGCGGTCCACGGCACATGTCGACGTATTCTTCGTGATGGTACAAGCCAGGCTTGTCATCATGCGAAATGTTTTCGTCAAGAATCGAGACTTTATAGCTCTCGCCGCGCTTCACGAAGGTTTCACGCGCTTCGTGCCAGCTGACTTTCTTCTTGATGACGTCATAGTTAGTTTCGGCGAGCTCATGCATACGTTTTTCGAGCGCGTCGATATCTTCCTGGGTCAGGGTGTGGTCAAGGTCAACGTCGTAGTAGAAACCGTTGTCGATAACCGGGCCGATCGCCATTTTGGTGTTTGGCCACAGCTGCTTGATAGCATGACCTAACAGGTGCGCGCAGGAGTGACGAATGATCTCCAGACCTTCTTCGTCTTTCGCGGTGATGATTGAGAGCGTCGCATCGTTTTCAATAACATCAGACGCATCTACCAGCTCACCGTTTACGCGGCCTGCAATGGTTGCTTTTGCGAGTCCAGGACCGATGTCCAGGGCTACATCCATTGGGCTTACAGCGTGGTCGAAATGGCGTTGGCTGCCATCAGGAAGAGTAATTACAGGCATTTTATATCCTTATTTGCAGTGATGCCCCACACATAAGAGCATATACAAAGAAAATAATCGTGATTAAACAGTAGATTAGGAACCATCTGACCAACAATCGTCAAATTGGTTCGTCATCCTCTGCCAGCCGAAATCAGACAAAGGCGAATATACGGCAAGCAGCCTAATGGTAACACTATTGAAAGGGCGAATGCATCCTCTGCGACCGTTTTGAACCGCTCATCCTTTTGTATGCGTTCATGAACTTTTGCTGACGGAGGCTCGCAATCCAAAAGTGCTGAGCTATTCTTGATCTGGTCCTTAAACATCGAAGGGGTATCACGTGAACGTATCCAGCAGAACCGTTGTGATATTGAATCTACTTTCCGCGGCTGGCCTGGTTTTGATTCTGGCCAACAGATTCCAGTGGTTTTGAGCCGAACCGGTGTTCTGGCATAACCTGTTGTCCCGGGTAAAGCGCTTTCTGGCGCAGACTTTGGTACACTAAGGGTATCAACTGACAAGGATTAGGTTATGCCAACAAAAAGATTTGCCGTTAAGCACTGGAAAATGGTCGTGGTATTAATTGCTATTTGCGGCGCGATGTTGCTGCTACGCTGGGCTGCAATGATTTGGGGTTAATGTATTGTCAGAAAGGGAAGTCATTAGTGCTGAGGTCAGCGTAAACGTGCCGTTAATTTATTGAATAATCTTTAATCCTCTTTACGCCACCGGATTGTGAAAAACCGGTACATCATTATCCGGTTTTCGACAGGTTGTCATAGCGTTTATATTCCATCACAACGTGGCAGTTAATTTATCAGGACCACTCACCCGCTACCAGCTTATGCACATCAAACGCATCGTTCATTGACTGGCCGGTAGACTGGGAGCCAGGGGCAATGTTAGAGCCTGCTTCAACATCAGAGGCGTTGGTGATTCCGATTTGGCTGTTAGCGTCACTGGCAGGTTGCGTCATATTATCAGCAGCAAAGACGCCAAATGAAAGTGCGGAAAGCACCATCGCTGCTGTAGCAGTTTTGATTGTTTTCATAATTTTATTCTCATACTAAATTAATGCAGAAAAAGCCTGAGGCGATTTTTTGCCTGTGGCGTAAGTGTAGATCTGGATCACACTTTTTCCTAGTCAAAATATTTATCAATTCGTGTCAAATAAACTGAATAAGCCGTGCACGTCTAATTATGGAGAAATTATGAAGAGGATGCATTCTGTTATTTTTAAAACGCCATTTAATATAATTAAGCACAGTTTCAAAAAATAAAAAACGGGCCGAGAAGAATCTCAGCCCGACGGAATTACATTTTATAACCTAAAGAAATCGTGGTTCTGCGATCGGTATGTTCCGGCGCAGAATCAGGGGGGGATGAGTTCCAGGTTACGTTGTACGCTACCTTGAGTCCAAAGTGTTCGTTGATGGCCACGTTCAACGCGCTTTCAGAGTTCAGGGTAGTATCTTCTGCACCAAACACCGACACGCCCTGGGTGAATTTAGCGTTGTCGGTCATCTGCCATGCGTAGGTGCCCGATGCATAACCCAGCGGCTGGGTTTCATCTTCGCCGTTGGTGTACTCGTCGTAACGCACACCCGGACCGAATTCAAAACGGAGGCTGTGCACCGGCCCATTCAGGAACTGACGACCATAACCCGCCGTCACGACATCGCGCTGGCGATAGCCGTTGAAGCGGTCTGTCAGCCAGCTCGCCTGCCCGAACAGGTAGTCATAATCGGTCATGTTGTAACGGCTACGTCCACCTACCGCATATTTCTCCGAGGAGCGTTCATCGTTAGCAGACGTGTTGCTGGCATTTCCCCACAGCGACCAGGCCGTGGTATTACCGTACCAGGTCAGGGTGCTGTCTGCGGTCAGGGAGGAGCTTTTCGTGTTACCGGATTGCGCCAGATACCCGGCATTCAGGTTACCTTCAAAGGGTTTTTTGGCAGTGGAGGGGTCGTCCATGACAGTAAAAACGGTATCATCGGCGGTTGCGTTCAGTGACGCAAATACGCCACCCGCCAGCATCAGTGCTGCGGGTACTGTCTTCAAAAGCTTCATTATATTTAAGGAGTCCGTACAACATAAAAAGAGACCGTCACGGTCTCGGAAACTTTCTTGCGGATCAATGACAAGGCGACCATAGAAAGGTAACAAATTATAAAAAGCCGCAAATAACATAGCAATAATTTCTTCTTTCATTTTTTGAATAAGAACGATCCCAAAACGCGTTTTATTTTATATGTCCGGCGCAGGTTATTTGTCAGCATTCATTTTTAAAATCATACTGTTATTTACGTTGCCTTCCTGCCAAACGGTGCCAGGCTTAAAAGAACCCATGCTAAAAGGAGGTCATGATGGCTTCGATTTACACGCTGACGCTCTCCCCTTCCCTCGACTCCGCGACCATGACGCCGCAAATTTACCCGGAAGGTAAGCTGCGCTGTAGCGCGCCGGTATTTGAACCCGGCGGCGGTGGTATTAACGTGGCGCGCGCGATTACCCACCTCGGCGGAAAAGCAACCGCCATCTTCCCTGCTGGCGGCGCCACGGGCGAACATCTGGTTGCGTTGCTGGCAGATGAACAGGTTGCGGTAGACACGGTAAACGCCAGAGACTGGACCCGGCAGAACCTGCACGTTCATGTTGAATCGAGCGGAGAACAGTATCGTTTTGTGATGCCGGGGGCAAAGCTGAGCGATGATGAGTTTCGTCAACTGGAAGAGAAAGTGCTGACCATTGAAAGCGGCTCATTGCTGGTCATCAGCGGTAGCCTGCCGCCGGGCATTGAAACAGAAAAGCTGACGGCGCTGGTTCAGGCGGTGCTCCAGCGCGGCATCCGCTGCATTGTTGATAGCTCAGGCGAAGCCCTGAAGGCAGCGTTAGAACCCGGGCAACTTGAACTCGTGAAACCTAACCAGAAAGAGCTGAGTGCGCTTGTCAATCGCGAGCTCAACCAGCCCGATGACGTGCGTACTGCCGCAGAAGAGCTGGTACGCACGGGCAAAGCGCATCGCGTGGTGGTCTCTCTCGGTCCTCAGGGTGCGCTGGCCGTCGACAAGACGGGCTGTGTGCAGGTCGTTCCACCACCGATGAAGAGCCAGAGCACCGTAGGTGCAGGTGACAGTATGGTTGGCGCGATGGTGCTGAAGCTGGCGCAGGGCGCTTCGCTTCTGGAGATGGCACGTTATGGCGTCGCGGCAGGGAGCGCGGCCACCATCAATCAGGGAACGCGGCTGTGCTCGCTTGCGGATACCCAAAAAATTGTCGATTACCTGGCGAAAAGCTGAACGTCTTCCCCCTCCTGTGGAGGGGGAAGTCGCTAAATGGTGCTTATCGACTATGCTAAGAAAACTTTCAGGATAACAACGAGGTGCATTATGAGCAGTGGTGATATCACCCGCTACGTCGTAACCGTCAATATTCATGAGGCGTCGCTGACCGAGCTGAATGAACTTAACAACGCTTTCACGCGGGCAAATTTTCTGCTCACGCTGACCGACGACGAAGGCAATATCCACGACCTCGGCTCGCTGGCTTTTGGCCTGATCAGCCCGCTCAGTCAGGAAGAGGTCAAGGCGCTGGCCAGCAGCCTGGTGGAAAGCGTGACTGACAAAGCGACAGAAATTGACGTGGATAGCTGGGAAAACTGGCACAAAAAAGAACAATAAGTGCCCTGTATAAAATTAAACCGCTCAGTTGTGCGTTAGTTCCTGTTTTTTTATTGCCGTTTTGCGCTAACTTTATGATCTGGCAGACAACATGGGAGAGACATCATGTGGCAGGCTATCAGTCATCTTTTAAGTGAGCAGCTGGGTGAAGGTGAAATTGAACTGCGTAACGAACTGCCAGGCGGAGAGATCCATGCCGCATGGCATTTACGCTACGCCGGGCGCGATCTTTTCGTGAAATGTGATGAACGCGAATTGCTTCCCATTTTTACTGCCGAAGCCGATCAGCTTGAGCTGTTATCGCGCAGTAAAACCGTCACCGTTCCGCAGGTTTTAGCCGTCGGCAGCGATCGCGACTACAGCTTTCTGGTGATGAACTATCTCCCCGCGCGCCCTCTGGATGCCCACAACGCCTTTATCCTTGGTCAACAGATTGCCCGCCTGCATCAGTGGAGCGATCAGCCTCAGTTCGGGCTCGATTTTGATAACGACCTCTCCACCACGCCGCAGCCAAACGCGTGGCAGCGTCGCTGGTCGACATTTTTCGCCGAGCAGCGAATCGGCTGGCAGCTGGAGCTGGCCGCTGAAAAGGGGCTGGCGTTCGGCAACATCGATGCGATTGTTGAACACGTCCAGCAGCGCCTGGCCTCGCATCAGCCTCAGGCTTCACTGTTGCACGGGGATTTATGGTCGGATAACTGTGCGCTTGGGCCTGATGGCCCATATATATTTGATCCGGCCTGCTACTGGGGCGACAGAGAGTGCGACCTCGCGATGCTGCCGCTGCACCCTGAACAGCCGCCACAAATTTATGATGGCTACCAGTCGGTCTCGCCTCTGCCACCTGACTTTCTCGAACGCCAGCCGGTGTATCAGCTATACACCCTGCTCAACCGGGCCATCCTGTTTGGCGGAAATCATCTGGTCAACGCCCAGCGTGCGCTGGACCGCATTCTGGCGGCATAACGTAAGGGGGGCGCAACACGCCCCCTTCAGCATTTACAGGAAGCCGAGCAGCGTAAAGAAGAAATACCCGGCCACAATGATAATGACCGGCAGAACGTAGAGCGGGAAAATCTGCACAAAGATGGTATGGCGCGGAACGACAATGCGCGATTCGATCTGCTCGCGGGTCATTCCCTCAGGACCTTTCGCCTTCTCAAGGATCATCTGGTCTTCCACCCCTTCGCGTAAAAAGCGGGTCTGGCGACTCATGCGTGCGCCGGAGGCCTGCAACGCCATTGCGATAAAGATCAGCGCATAGATTATCCAGAAGCCAACGTTAAGCTGGTGGTGAAAATCCGGCGTGGGCGAGTTAAACCAGAACACGTTCAGGAACGGGGTATTAAACCGCATCATCTCAATCATTACGTGGGCAAAATCAAGCATGACGGCATTGATGCCCGGCTGTTTTTCGCTGTGATCGTACATAAATTTGAGTACGGAAATCAGCGTTGAAATCAGGGCGGGAATGAAAATAACCCAACCAGCAATACGTTTTAAGATCGCAATGCGTCCAGCTTGTTGATACGTCATCAGTTCCTCTTAATAAAGACGCGTTATTTGTGCCTAAGTCTACCTGCTGTCGGTCATTTTCGCCCGATCTTTGGATGCGATATGCTAAATTGCTTGTGCTTAGCACCGTTCGTCTTACCTCTAAGATAAGGAGAAGTTGTAATGTCGACACCGCGCCAGATACTTGCCGCTATTTTTGACATGGATGGATTGCTGATTGATTCCGAACCCCTGTGGGATCGGGCTGAACTGGACGTGATGGCCAGCCTCGGCGTCGATATCAGTCGTCGTAACGAACTCCCCGATACCCTGGGGCTGCGTATCGATATGGTGGTCGATCTTTGGTATGCCCACCAGCCATGGGTTGGACCGGATCGCGACGAAGTCACGGCGCGCATTATCAACCGCGCTATCTCCCTGGTTGAAGAATATAAGCCACTGTTACCGGGAGTCCATGACGCTATCGCCCTGTGCAAGGCGCAAGGACTGAAAGTGGGGCTGGCCTCCGCCTCACCTCTGCATATGCTGGAAAAAGTGCTGACGATGTTTGGGCTGCGCGACAGCTTCGACGCGCTGGCCTCGGCCGAAAAGCTGCCTTACAGCAAGCCGCACCCGCAAGTGTATATGGACTGCGCCGCGAAACTGGGGCTGGATCCGCTCACCTGCGTGGCGCTGGAAGATTCCGTTAACGGCATGATAGCGTCCAAAGCCGCGCGTATGCGCTCCATCGTTGTGCCTGCTGAAGAAGGCCGACACGATCCTCGTTTTGCCCTCGCGGATGTCAGGCTGACGTCTCTTGAAGAACTGACTGTCCGCCATCTGCGCGGAGAGTGACCCTCTTTTCAGGCAGCTTCGGCTGCCTGCACCACAAAATTAAAACATCGTTTTACTTTATTTGCTTTTCTCATTCCAGGCTCCTATCCTTACGTGCAGAATGACAATAACCTGACTTCTGAGGCGCGTATGATACTGGATGCTTTTACTCTGGCAGGAAAAGTGGCGATAGTGACCGGGTGCGATACCGGCCTGGGTCAGGGCATGGCCATTGCCCTCGCCGAGGCAGGATGCGATATCGTGGGTGTTAACCGCAAGGTTCCTGACGAAACGGCAGCGCGCGTCACGGCGCTGAGACGACGCTTTATCGCGATTCGCGCCGATCTCGGCAAGCATGAGAACATTCAGAGCGTCGTGGATACCGCTGTTAAAGAGATGGGACGCATTGATATTCTGGTCAACAATGCCGGCACCATTCGTCGGTGCGAAGCGCTGGAATTCAGCGAAAAAGACTGGGACGAAGTCATCGACCTGAACCTGAAATCGGTCTTTTTCCTCTCGCAGGCGGTGGCCAAACGGTTTATCGATCAGGGTCAGGGCGGGAAGATCATTAACATTGCCTCCATGCTCTCCTTTCAGGGCGGCATTCGTGTGCCCTCTTATACGGCCTCGAAAAGCGGCGTCCTCGGGCTCACCCGCCTGCTGGCAAACGAATGGGCGCCGCTGGGCATTAACGTGAACGCTATCGCGCCGGGTTATATGGCGACAAATAACACCCAACAGCTTCGCGATGATGAGCAACGCAGCCAGGCGATCCTCGAGCGTATTCCGGCGGGACGCTGGGGACTGCCGGAGGATTTACAGGGGCCGGTGGTGTTTCTGGCCTCAGGAGCCTCTGATTACGTCAACGGCCATACCCTCGCCGTAGACGGCGGCTGGCTGGCGCGCTAATCGCGCGTTTGTGACAAAGAGTTACACCGTCACCTCTTTCGCACACTGTATAAAAACCCTATACTGTATGAATTGACAGTTTACCGGGTTTTATCATGACGGCGGAAGGCCACCTGCTTTTTTCACTTGCCTGTGCAGTGTTTGCTAAAAACGCTGAACTGACCCCTGTGCTGGCACAGGGGGACTGGTGGCATATTGTCCCTTCTGCCGTACTGACCTGCCTGTTGCCGGACATCGACCATCCCAAATCCTTCCTCGGTCAACGGCTGAAGTGGATTTCAAAACCCATCGCCAGAGCCTTTGGTCATCGCGGGTTCACCCACAGCCTGCTGGCCGTGTTTGGCCTGTTAACCCTCTTTTATCTGAAGGTTCCTGAGAGCTGGATAGTCCCGGCGGATGCCATTCAGGGCATGGTGCTCGGTTACTTGAGCCATATCCTGGCGGATATGCTGACGCCAGCGGGCGTTCCGCTGCTCTGGCCCTGCCGCTGGCGTTTCCGCCTGCCGATCCTCGTGCCGCAAAAGGGCAACCAGCTGGAGCGCGTGCTGTGCATGGCGCTGTTTGCGTATGCCGTCTGGATGCAGCAGACGTTGCCCGAAAATGGTGCAGTGCGCTGGTCGTCGCAGATGATCAACTCGCTGCAATTTCAGTTCAATCGTTTTATTAATCACCAGATTGAACATTAAACCGACAATATAATCACTTTTGTCATAAACCATTCCATATGGATATAAGCGCCACATCACACTTCTGATAACCTTGCGCCAACAGGTTCGGTAAAAACCGACCGAATAATAAATCAGGAGAACGGGGATGAATTTTCCACTCATCGCGAACATTGTTGTGTTCGTCGTATTGCTATTGCTTCTCGCCCAGGCTCGCCACAAACAGTGGAGCCTGGCCAAAAAGGTGCTGGTCGGTCTGGTGATGGGCGTGGTGTTTGGCCTGGCCTTACACGCTATTTACGGCTCCGACAGCCCGGTACTGAAAGATTCTATTCAGTGGTTCAACATTGTCGGTAACGGCTATGTACAGCTGCTGCAAATGATCGTCATGCCGCTGGTATTCGCTTCTATTCTGAGCGCCGTGGCCCGTCTGCATAACGCGTCTCAGCTGGGTAAAATCAGTTTCCTGACCATTGGCACCCTGCTCTTTACCACGCTGATTGCGGCGCTGGTGGGTGTGCTGGTGACCAATCTGTTTGGCCTGACCGCTGAAGGTCTGGTGCAGGGCAGCGCTGAAACCGCGCGTCTGACGGCTATTCAGACCAACTACGTGGGTAAAGTGGCCGATCTGACCGTTCCGCAGATGGTGCTCTCCTTCATTCCGAAGAACCCGTTTGCTGACCTGACCGGTGCAAGCCCAACCTCCATTATCAGCGTGGTGATCTTCGCGGCGTTCCTGGGCGTGGCGGCGCTGAAGCTACTGAAGGACGATGCGCCGAAAGGCAAGCGCGTGCTGACTGCCATTGATACCCTGCAAAGCTGGGTGATGAAGCTGGTGCGTCTGGTCATGCAGCTGACGCCGTACGGTGTCCTGGCGCTGATGACCAAAGTCGTTGCAGGATCAAACCTGCAAGACATCATCAAGCTTGGCAGCTTTGTGATTGCCTCGTACCTCGGTCTGGGCATCATGTTTGTGGTGCACGGCATTCTGCTGGCGGTGAACGGCGTTGGCCCGCTGAAATACTTCCGTAAAGTCTGGCCGGTACTGACCTTCGCCTTTACCAGCCGTTCCAGCGCGGCATCTATTCCGCTGAACGTCGAAGCACAGACCCGTCGTCTGGGCGTGCCGGAGTCAATCGCCAGCTTCTCGGCCTCTTTTGGCGCCACCATCGGCCAGAACGGCTGTGCGGGCCTCTACCCGGCGATGCTGGCCGTGATGGTTGCCCCAACCGTCGGCATTAACCCGCTGGATCCGGTCTGGATTGCGACGCTGGTTGGTATCGTGACCATTAGCTCCGCCGGTGTTGCAGGCGTGGGCGGCGGCGCGACCTTCGCTGCGCTGATTGTTCTGCCTGCGCTGGGCCTGCCGGTGACGCTGGTCGCCCTGCTGATCTCTGTTGAACCGCTAATCGACATGGGTCGTACCGCGCTGAACGTGAGTGGCTCAATGACTGCCGGTACCCTGACCAGCCAGTGGCTGAAGCAGACCGACAAAACCATTCTCGACAGTGAAGAAGATGCCGAACTGGCCCATCGTTAATCACTGCCGAAATAAAAAAACCGCCTGAGGGCGGTTTTTTTATGGCTGTTATTCTTCAACCTCTTCATCCTGGCGCATCTGCACCGCCCATCGCTGTGCCGATTCCGGCACCGTAAACGCAGGGGAGCGACGGAAGTGCTCGCCAATCAGCACGAAGGCAACGTATTTACCCCGCAGCATCCAGACATCGCGAAAACCATCCACCTTCAGGGCATGGTCTGGCGGCGCGGGCTCAACGCGGGGTACATAGCTAATAACCTGGCGGTTTTGTTGACGAAGAGGTTTCATAAGCGACGGATTCACTAAAGCAAATTCTTAAAGCAGGAAATTTCTATCATAGCCGATTATCCCCCCGCCCGTCGCGCCTGACGTAAGGCAGAGGGCTCCTTTCGCTAATCAATATCTGAAAACGCTTAGTTCGCCTGCTAATTCTTAACATTGTTCTATCCTTAATAGGGTTTTTAGGAATGAACAAAGGAGAAGCGTGCAATGTCGAACAATGATAAACCACATCAGTCACCCATTCATGGCACTGAAGAATCTCAACCGGGAATGGACTCACTTGCCCCTGCCGACGGCTCACACAAACCTTCACCGGGTCCTTCCGCACCGGGTGAACAGCCTACCGCCCCGGGCAGCATGAAAGCCCCGGAAACGGAAAACGAAAAGCTGAAATCGCTCGATCCTCACCGTAAGGGCGGTGAAGGCCATGCGCTGACCACGAACCAGGGCGTTCGCATTGCCGATGACCAGAACTCCCTGCGCGCCGGAACGCGCGGCCCGACGCTGCTGGAAGATTTCATCCTGCGCGAAAAAATCACCCATTTCGACCATGAGCGTATCCCTGAGCGTATCGTCCACGCTCGCGGCTCCGCGGCGCACGGCTATTTCCAGCCGTACAAGAGCCTGACGGAGATCACGAAAGCGGATTTCCTTTCCGACCCGAACAAAATCACACCGGTATTTGTGCGCTTCTCTACCGTACAGGGCGGCGCTGGCTCGGCTGACACGGTGCGTGATATCCGCGGCTTCGCCACTAAATTCTATACCGAGGAGGGTATTTTCGACCTGGTCGGTAACAACACCCCGGTGTTCTTCATTCAGGATGCGCATAAGTTTCCTGACTTTGTCCATGCGGTAAAACCGGAGCCACACTGGGCCATACCGCAGGGACAAAGTGCGCACGATACCTTCTGGGACTACGTCTCCCTGCAACCGGAAACGCTGCACAACGTGATGTGGGCGATGTCTGACCGGGGGATCCCGCGCAGCTATCGCACCATGGAAGGGTTTGGTATTCACACCTTCCGTCTTATTAACGCCGAAGGCAAAGCAACGTTTGTGCGCTTCCACTGGAAACCGGTCGCGGGGAAAGCGTCGCTGGTGTGGGATGAAGCGCAGAAGCTCACCGGGCGCGATCCGGACTTCCACCGTCGTGAACTGTGGGAATCCATTGAAGCCGGAGATTTCCCGGAATACGAGCTGGGGTTACAGCTGATCCCGGAAGAGGACGAGTTTAAATACGACTTCGACCTGCTCGACCCAACCAAGCTAATTCCTGAAGAGCTGGTGCCGGTTCAGCTGGTGGGCAAAATGGTGCTTAACCGCAACCCGGATAACTTCTTCGCGGAGAATGAGCAGGCTGCGTTCCACCCGGGCCATATTGTGCCGGGGCTGGATTTCACCAACGATCCGCTGCTTCAGGGCCGTCTGTTCTCTTATACCGATACGCAGATCAGCCGTCTCGGCGGACCAAACTTCCACGAAATTCCGATCAACCGTCCTACCTGCCCTTACCATAACTTCCAGCGTGACGGGATGCATCGTCAGGATATCGACACCAACCCGGCGAACTACGAGCCGAACTCCATTAACGATAACTGGCCGCGCGAAACGCCGCCGGGACCAAAACGTGGCGGATTCGAGTCGTACCAGGAGCGCGTGGACGGAACAAAAATTCGCGAACGCAGCCCGTCCTTCGGCGAGTATTACGCCCACCCTCGCCTGTTCTGGAACAGCCAGACCCCGATCGAACAGCAGCACATTATCGGCGGCTTCAGCTTTGAGCTGAGTAAAGTGGTGCGCACCTACATTCGCGAGCGCGTTGTCGACCATCTGGCACATATCGATATCCAGCTTGCGCAGGGCGTGGCGAATAACCTCGGCATTACGCTCACCGACGAGCAATGCCATGCCGCACCGCCAAAAGACGTGAACGGGCTGAAGAAAGATCCGTCCCTGAGCCTGTACGCGGTACCTGGCGGATCGATTAAAGGCCGCGTGGTGGCTATCCTGCTGAACGATAAACCGCGCGCCAGCGACGTGCTGGGGATCATGCGGGCGCTCAAAACTCAGGGTGTACATGCCAAACTGCTATACTCACGCATGGGTGAAGTGACGGCCGACGATGGCTCCGTCCTGCCGATTGCCGCGACCTTCGCCGGGGCACCGTCGCTGACGGTTGACGCGGTGATTATGCCGTGCGGCGACGTTGAGAGTCTGCTCGGCAACGGGGATGCCGCCTATTATCTGCTGGAAGCCTATAAGCACCTGAAGCCAATCGCCCTGGCAGGCGATGCGCGGAAGTTTAAATCTCTGCTGAAGGTACCGGATCAAGGGGAAGAAGGCATTGTCGAAGGTGATAACGTTGACGATGCGTTTATGACCCGGCTGTTTGACCTGCTCGCCGCGCACCGCGTGTGGTCGCGCAGCAGCAAGACCGACCAGATACCGGCGTAAAAAAAAGCCGGGTGGCGCTGCGCTTACCCGCCTACATTTCGATTGCTTTTGTAGGCCCGGTAAGGCGAAGCCGCCACCGGGCTTTAACTCAAAGATCCCTGAACGTCCCCAGACGATATCCGCGCTCGGCAATCGCATACTTCAGCGACGCCGACGTCAGCACGTCCAGCTCCGCCAGACGCGGCCAGCAGTAGGCGCTCTTACGCACGGTGTTATCGATAAAGGCAGGATGCGCCATGATCTCCAGCGACCGCACGGCGGAATCATCCAGCACCTTAAGGAACAGCGCTTCGCTGATCTCGTCGCCGTAAAATGCGCTGCTGAACCCCTCCGTTGACGTCACCGCAACGTCCGGTAATCCACGCACCTCCCGATCCAGGCGCATCGCCACGCCTTTACGTTGGGCAAACTCTGCCACAAGCGGGAAAATCGCCGGGATCATATGCACATGATGGTGACTATCAATATGGGTGGGCTCACGGCCAAACACATCCACAAAGCGGTTAAACTGGCAATCCAGCTCGCGGGCAATCTCATCGAGCGGCAGAGCGGTCTGCTCCGCCATTTCCCAAATCCATTTACCCAGCTGCCCGTCGCGCGTCAGCCCCGGCATCGGTGAAAGGGGCTGCCCAAGCGTCAGCACAAAGTGCAAGCCGACGCCCAGTTCGGGCACCTCACGGCTTAGCTGCGCCGCATGTTCCACCGCCTCACCGTTGATGAGCGCAGTGGTAGAGGTCACGACGCCCCGGCGACAGGCTTCGATAATGCCGTAGTTCTGCCCTTTTGACAGGCCAAAATCATCGGCATTGACGATCAGCAGGTTTTCCATCGCACCTCCTCTTAACGGTGTGTGAGCTTCAGTTTCTCAACCGTTGCAGCAAAGTTTGGCAGCCATTTTTCATGCGCCAGGATCATCTCGCTCGCGAGTTTTTCAGCATCACGGTCAGAGTGCACCAGCGGGCTGAGGTTCAGCGCCAGCAGCACGTCATTCAGCTCGCCGCTCAGGGCCGCATTGCTCGCCGCGACTTCAAAGCCCTTGATGGTGTGAATAAGGCCCATCACTTTATCGTCGAAGTGGGTAATGCGGGGATGCGGTTTTGCGCCGTCGCGTCCAAGGATGCAGGTCATCTCAACGGCCCAGTCTGCCGGGATGTTGTCGATGTGCCCATGATGCGGAACGTTCACATAGTGCTCGGCCTGCTTGTCATTGTAAATGGCGTTGATCACTTCGCACGCGGCATCCGAATAGTATGCCCCGCCGCGCTGCTCCAGCTCTTTCGGCTTCACGTTCAGGTTCGGATCTTTGTACAAATCAAACAGCTGCTTCTCTACTTTCTGCACTACCTGGGCGCGCGCGCCGCCTTTGTAGTATTCGCCCATTTCAATCGCCAGCATCTCTTTCTGCTTGAAGTAGTAAAGCAGATACGAGCACGGCAGCAGGTTCAGGGAGCGGATCAGCCCTTCGCTGAACGGCAGGTCGAAGATGTTTTTCACCGAGGCCGCGGTCAGGCGGCCAGAGGCGACGCCATCGAGCAGTTCTGCAAAGCGCGATTGCCCGTTCACGATCACATCTTTGATAAAGACCATGTGGTTCAGGCCGAACAGGTCAATGGACAGTTCGTCGTTATTGTTCAGTGCCAGCACATCGCGGATGAACATTTTCATGCCAATCGGAATATTGCAAACGCCGATAAAGCGTTTGAAACCGGTGTGGCGATAAACTGCCTCGGTGACCATTCCAGCCGGGTTGGTAAAGTTAATCACCCACGCGTTCGGGCAGATCTCCTCCACGTTTTTGATGATGTCAAAAATAACCGGAATGGTACGCAGACCTTTAAACAGGCCGCCTGCCCCGTTGGTTTCCTGCCCCAGATAACCGTGGCTCAGCGGAATACGCTCATCCAGCTCACGTGCTTTCAGCTGGCCGACGCGCAGCTGCGTGGTCACGAAGTCAGCATCTTTCAGCGCCAGGCGGCGATCCAGCGTTTTGTGCACGGTTAAGGGCACGCCTGCCTTTTCAACCATGCGTTGGCACAGCTCAAAAATAATATTCAGCTTCTCCTGACCTTCTTCAACATCCACCAGCCATAATTCGCTGACCGGTAATTCATGATAACGTTTCAGGAAACCTTCAAGTAATTCCGGGGTATAGCTGCTGCCGCCACCAATGGTTACGACTTTTAATTTCTTTTGCATAATCTCTCCCTTAGCGTATCAGGTTAATCGCCTGCAAGGTATAGCGTACTCTTCCCGCTATTTGGGCAAGCCATTACGTCAATATTTCTGGCGGATAAACCGCCGAAAATTAATTAATTACCGTTAAATTTTTGCGGTAACTGTTCGGGGTAAATGAAGTCAGTTTCTTAAAGGTTTTAATAAACAGGCTGGGGCTGCTGTAACCGGATTCGTAAGCGATATCGGTGACAGAGTAGTTCGTTATTTCCAGCTGCTTTTTGGCAAAATTAATGCGGATTTCATTAATAATTTGCACAGGCGTTTTACGATAATAGCGCTGCGTGGCGCGCGTTAAATATTCCTGCGATTTACCCGACAGCGCGACCATGTTTTCCAGCGCGTTATCGCTGAACTGCCCTTTGTCGTGCATCAGCTCCACGGTACTGCGCAGCCACTGGGGAATATCATCCACCACCTGCTGTTCTTCACGGTGATGGCGAAGGCGATTCATCACGTAGAACGTCACGGTTTCAATAAATTCATCAAATTCATTGTCGCGGAAATTCAGCGAGGCAATAACCGTTTCAATCCAGGTCATAAACTCATTTTTGACGCGATACACCTGTGACGCCACAAAGCAGAACGGGACCAGCGGCAGATAGTGCTTCTCGAAGAAACGCCTGCTCACCCCTACGTTCAGAATGCGCGTCGCACCAAACTCATAAAAGCTCTGGTGATAAGATCCCATCGGCAAAAAGACGAAATCACCGCGCTCAAGCAGGACGCGCTTACCGTTGATCTCCTGATAATAGCGGCCGGTCAGAACAATCGTGAACTCGTAGTAGTCGTGCTGGTGCAGACCGCTGGCGCTCTCCGTCTTGTTGTATATCACCACGTGAAAATTCTTGCCGTTAAACAGCTGCTGCTCATGTGCGGTTTTGATTTCCATCGTGCTGACCTCCTGCTGCCTGAACTGTCTTACTGCATCTTCTCGTGAAGCTCAATGAGCTCCGCCACCAGCTCGCGCGCCAGCATGGAGGTCATCAGGTGATCCTGCGCATGTACCAGCACCAGGCTCACCTTCATCTTCCCTTCACCCTGGTCGCTTTCGATGAGCTTCGTCTGTACCAGATGCGCTTCGTTTAACGCCGTGCGGGACTGCTCCATCATGGTTTTCGCGGCAACGAAATCGCCCTGCTTAGCCTGCTTAAGCGCCGCATACGCCAGGCTGCGCGCCTGCCCGGAGTTGATGATGAGCCCCATCACCACCTCTTCCAGATCGTTCTCTGCGGTTTCTTCTGCGACGATACTGTCTAAATCTAACATCTTCAGCTCCTTTACGCTGGCGCGGGTTGCCCCGCGCCGTGCAATTTTAGAATTTCAGTGCGAGGGCGATATCCTCTTCGCTCTCTTCTTCATCGATCACCGTTGCGGCTTTGTTCGCAATCGCCACGAACGGCATGTAGAGCAGGGTTGCAATCCCGAGGTTGAATATCGCCAGCAGGAAGGCGGCCACGCTACCGTTGGTGTTGAAGAACGCGCCCAGACCGGCCGGCATCGTCCACGGTGCAATGTTGGTCACCGGCGGGATAATGCCCAGGTAGTACGCCGTCAGCGTAATCGCGGCCAGCAGCGGCTGAACCAGGATGAAGGGAATAAACATCACCGGGTTCATGATAATCGGCAGACCAAACAGGATCGGCTCGTTAATCTGGAAGATGCCTGACGGCAGGGCCAGCTTCGCAACCTGACGATGGTCAGCGCGGCGAGAGACAATAAAGACCGCGATGATCAGACCCAGCGTCGCCCCGGTACCGCCCAGGAAGATATAGGAGTCCAGCATCGGCTTCGCCCACACATGGAATGTTTTACCGGCCGCCAGCGCCGCATCGACGGAGCCGTACTGCTGGTAAAGCGCGACGTTTTCCAGTGCCCACGGGGTCATAATACCGCTGTCCAGCGCCGCCAGTGCCAGTGAACCATGCACGCCGAAGAACCACAGCAGGGAGGTAAAGATGACGTACGCCCAACCGACCACGCTACCCATCGACGCCAGCGGCGTTGAGATAGAGTCCATAATGATCTGGTGGAAGTTAGTCCCCCAGTGAGAGAGCGCCCAGGCAATAATCCCCATGATGGAGAGAATAATAAAGCCCGGAATCAACGCGGAAAATGAACGAGAAACGGAGGCCGGAACGCTATCCGGCAAGCGGATAACCCAGTTGCGGCGAATAATAAAGGTGAACATTTCGGCCACCACCAGCCCGATAATAATACCGGAAATGATGTTTGCCCCACCCAGCCAGTTGGCGCCTACGGCATAAGCGTCGCCCACGCTGTACGGCGTGACGGTCATAAACGCGGCTATAGACAGTAAGCCCGCCGCCAGCGGATCCACTTTACGCTCTTCCGCCAGCGCCATACCGATAAAGAAAGGCGCCATTAGCGACATAATACCCAACGTACCGTTGTATACGTTGCCGCCAATGGCTTTTAAACCATTAAGGGTTTCAATAGTGGAAGCATCTAACCTAATTCCTAATGAATAAAAAAAGGAACCTTCACCAAAGCTCAGAAAAACGTTGTTAATTAAAACGAACATTGCCCCGGCTAACGTCAACGGCATTAATTTAATAAAGCCGTTTTTAATGGCATTAACGTGAGGCTGCTTTCCTATTTTAACAGCAAAAGGAAGGAGTACCTTTTCAAGTGAAGCGATGACTTTACTCATAGGAAAATACCCTTAAATGCCGCAACAACCGTTACGGCGTATTGTGTGTGAAATAACTCTTTGACGGGAAAAATAAAAATTAATTAGCAGCTTTTTTAATCGCCGCAACAGCAGCTTTTAATACACCTAAACCATCAATCTTGCCGTACAGACCGGAGTCGATCACTTCAACCGGCTTATTAGGGAGTAGACGTTGAATTTCGGGCAACATATAAGCGATTTGCGGCCCCAGTAAAATAACGTCTGCCGCCTGGCCCTTTTCGCCCGCCAGCGTTTCCGGAAACGCTTCAATCACCACAGGGACTTCATATTTTTCGGCCTGCGCGCGCATTTTGGAAACCAGCAGCGAAGTTGACATGCCCGCAGAGCAGAACAGGTAGATATGTTTCTTTTCCATAATAATTTCCCTCTTATTGGTCTGTCCGCCGTCGCGCTATCACTCGACTCGCTATCCTGGCTGACGGGCAGTGTGCTGAACATTGTTTGTTGTTGAAGTGAGTATACGCAATGGTACAGGGAGGGAATAATTCTGGACAGACTAAAATTGTCTCTCATTGACCTGGCTTGTTGACTACCTTCACATTTCAGGCAAATAATTCGCGACAAGAAATAAGATTTACGTATGCATAAAAAAACCGGCCTTCAGGCCGGTTTCAATCGCTCGCGGGCAAGTACGCTTACTGTGCCTTAGGTGCCTGCGGGTCGGTGTCGTATTCAGCACAGGTCTGGTAACCAGAATTGATCACGTGACCCGTATCATCCAGGGCGACAAAGTAGGTCTCAGCCTTACCATCGCGTTGACCCAGAATATAGGTCTGGCAGGTACCACGCGCGTGGATCATGGTGACCTCAGAAGAAGGTTTACCGGCAATGGCCGCAACCTGGGAACGCGTCATCCCTTTTTTGACGTCTTTAACCACTGGCTGTGTGAACTGATCTTTAGTGCGATCGTAAGCTGTACACCCTGCCAGCATAGTCAGTACCGCCGCTGCGCTTAAAATTCCTGCTACGTTCTTGTTCATATTCCGTCCTCTTGTTTATCAGCGTGTTAACTAAGCATGGGATAAAAATTACTATTGTTCAACTTTGCGAGTTACGCCAGACGAATTTCGGAAAATTCTAATAAAACAACGATAAGCTGCGAAATCGCTATAAAACAGTACACTCAAAACTGTGATCCTTGTCGTTTTCCCGACAAAGGGTTAGTTTTAACAGATCGTACATTCTGTTTGGTTCTGCATAGGGAGGGCGTAATGGCTCTGCAACAAGAAATTATTCAGGCGCTGGGCGCGAAACCTGCGATTGATGCCAATGAAGAGATCCGTCGTAGCGTTGATTTTTTGAAAGCTTACCTGTCTGCACACCCTTTCCTGAAGACGCTGGTGCTGGGTATCAGCGGCGGTCAGGACTCCACGCTGGCCGGTAAGCTGAGCCAGATGGCCATCTCCGAGCTGCGTGACGAGACCGGTGACACCGCGCTGCAATTTATTGCCGTACGTCTGCCGTATGGCGTGCAGGCCGACGAGCAGGATTGTCAGGATGCTATCGCCTTTATCCAGCCGGACCGCGTGCTTACCGTGAACATCAAAGGATCGGTGCTGGCAAGCGAGCAGGCCCTGCGTGAAGCCGGCATTGAACTGAGCGATTTTGTTCGCGGCAACGAGAAAGCCCGCGAGCGCATGAAGGCCCAGTACAGTATCGCAGGCATGACCAAAGGGGTGGTCGTCGGCACGGACCATGCCGCGGAAGCCATTACCGGCTTCTTCACCAAATACGGCGATGGCGGCACGGACATCAACCCGCTCTTCCGCCTGAACAAGCGTCAGGGCAAGCAGCTGCTGGCGGCACTGGGCTGCCCGGAACACCTTTATAAGAAGGCGCCAACGGCAGACCTGGAGGACGATCGTCCTTCCCTGCCGGATGAAGCGGCGCTGGGCGTGAGTTATGACAACATCGATGATTATCTCGAAGGTAAAACGCTCGACGAAGGGACCGCGAAAATTATCGAAGGCTGGTATCTGAAAACCGAGCACAAGCGCCGTCCACCAATCACGGTGTTTGACGACTTCTGGAAGAAATAGCCAACATGTTTGCTCAGCGGCGCTTCGCTTGCTGGGCTTACGGTTCCGCGCTGTTGCAGGCCGGGTGAGGCGTAGCCGCCACCCGGCTCTTTTTTAACCACCAAACACCTGCTACACTGTATACCTGAACAGTATATGGAGCAGTATGTGAGCAGGCGTCAATCCGCCCCGCGTCTTGAGTTTGAAGCGGCGGCTATCTACGAATATCCCGAGCATCTTCGCCCCTGGCTTGAGGCATTGCCTAAACAGCCTGGCGTCTATTTCTTCCACGGCGACAGCGACACCATGCCGCTCTATATCGGCAAAAGCGTGAATATCCGCAGCCGGGTGATGTCGCACCTGCGTACGCCAGATGAGGCGTCGATGCTCAGGCAGTCCCGGCGGATCACCTGGATCGAGACGGCAGGCGAACTGGGTGCCCTTCTGCTCGAAGCCAGGCTCATCAAGGAACAGCAGCCGCTGTTTAACAAACGCCTGCGCCGCAACCGCCAGCTGTGTTCCTTGCAGGTCAACGCGGGAAAACCGCAGGTGGTGTATGCCCGTGAAGTGGATTTTTCACATGAACCGAATCTTTACGGCCTGTTTGCCAACAAACGTGCCGCACTGCAAACCCTGCAATCCCTGGCTGATGAATTACAGCTTTGCTACGGCCTGCTGGGGCTGGAAGCCACCACCCGCGGTCGCGCCTGTTTCCGTTCCGCGCTGAAACGCTGCGCCGGGGCGTGCTGTGGAAGAGAGAGCGTTGAAGACCATCACGCCCGGTTTATGGCGGGCCTGGCCTCGATCAGCGTCAACTGCTGGCCGTGGGAAGGCGCGGTGGCGTTGAAAGAAACCCGCGAGGATATGACGCATTATCACATCATTCGCAACTGGCTCTGGCTTGGCGCCGTCGATAGCCTGGATGACGCCACCGCCCTGCTACGCACCCCCGCCGGGTTCGATCAGGACGGTTATAAAATTCTCTGTAAGCCGCTGTTAACCGGAAAATATGAGATCATCGCGCTCACTGACCCGGCAGCCAGGTAATTTCACTGAACAGCAGCGCCCCTTTCGTTTCCAGTAATCGGAGGGTATGGGTGCCCGCTTCCCAGCTGGCGCCCTGATCGGCGGTCAGTAATTTGTCGCCCAGTTGCCAGGCCCCGCTTAACACGAACGCCACCCCACCGCGTGACGCAAAGGTGGTGAACGTTCGGGTAGCAACGCGCACCTTTGCCTGACAGTGCTCCCGTCGGGTCATGATGTTGAAATCCATCGACATCTGCCCCTCCGTGAGCACCGCTTTTACCGTCAGATCGCCCGCAAAGCCGTAAGGCTGATGGTGCTTCAGGGTATGGCAAAACGCCCTACCCGCGTCCAGCGTCACCTCGCCGCCTTCCAGCAGCGTTATCACCCGGTCAACGCCCGGAAAAGCGGAAAATTCGCCGTTACTGGCGATGGAGGCGATGCTGGCCCGCCAGGAAAAATCCCGCGTCGCGGGAGGAAAACAGCAAATCTCACGCGTCTCACCCGCGCCGTTACGCCAGAGACTGACGGGCATTTTACGGATATCAAAGAATTCCATTACCACTCCTGAAGGACGCACCGTGCGCCAGGGCATTTCACAGACGTATTATCGGCAGCGGTAAGGCCAGACCTTAGGCATGGGGCAAAAGAAAAACCGCCGGTCCTGTCCACAGCGTTTTCGCTTTTGAAGACAGGAGCCCGGCGGTCTTAAGAGAGTGAGCCGATTATTCGGCTGGTGCAGGCATTTTACCTTCCGGCGCTGCACGTTCTGTCAGACGCTTCTCAAAATTGGCATTAAACTGCTTTTTCTGTTCCGGCGTCAGAATGTTGTAAATCTTGTTCTGGGTTTCCATGTGGGCCAGCATGCGCGCTTTATGCTGCTCGGCCATTTTATCGATCTGCGCTTCTGCTTTTGCTTTATCGAAGCTGTCGCTGGCAATGATGTCATGCATCGCGCGGCGCTCTTCCAGCGGAGGACGCTTCATCTGGTCACGCTGGCTTTTTCTGATGTCGCGGATCTGCTGCTTCTGCGCGTCGGTCAGGTTCAGGTCTTTAAACATCATCATCTCATGATGCATACCCGGCTTGCCTTTATGATGCATCATCATTTTGCCTTCAGCCGGCGCGGCGGTAGTGGTCGCGGTATCTGCGGCGAACGCCATGCTGGTAGCGCCCAGAGCCAGGGTAGAGGCAACAAACAGTGCAGTTAATTTACGCATAATGTCTTTCCTTACTTTCAGTTATTCTTCGGCGCTATGCCGTGTTGACGAGATTAACTTTACGGGGTTTATCGTCAATTAGTCAGAGCAACGGTAAAACAATGAAAGTATAAAAAACACGTTTTCGCCAATTATGGAGAAATTAAGGAAAAAGAGTGGAGAGATGAAACAGAAATATTCAAAAGGATGATTTTAAAGAGATTATGGGGAAGTATAACGAAGTGCCGTTTAATAATAAAGCAATACTCCAGGAAAATTCCGCAAACTATACAAGAGCGCTTTTATCGCTAAGAAATTTATTCTTCACGTCCCCCCGGACTACGCGAGGGGAAACGATCAGGACATTTTTTCCAGCATCAAGCCGGCCCGCAAACCAAATGCGACCGACGGATTAGGGAATAAAACATATTCCGTGGCGTGCTGTACCGCATAGCGGATCTCACCATCTTCCGCGAGCAGGACTCCCTGTCGAAACGGCGTAAAGTTCAGCGTATGGGGCGCCATATGAAGATGGAAAGCCTCGCTGCGGCGCGTGATCTGCTGCACGACCCGATAGCGCACGACGGGTTCACGGGCGTGTTCCGGGGCAACCCCTGCGAGCAACGCCCGCAGCGCCTGATGCGTAGGAGCAAAACGGGTAAGGTCGTTTTGCCCGAACGGCAGCGCTTTTCCCAGCTCCAGGGTGCAGGAAAGCGCGCCAAAACGCTCGCAGGTGAAATGGGTAAACGTGCCGCCCGGCGTCTGGTGGAAAACCAGCGCCTCCAGCCCGGCATCGCCAAGCCAGTCCAGAAACGCTTCATCCCAGGGCTGGTTTCGCTGCGGTAAAACGCCAAAACGCACATGATACGAGGCGCGAATGGCCGTATGCAGATCGAGGTGCCAGCGCGTTGCCCCCGCCCCGGCAAAAAACGTCGTCACCACCTCCTCCAGCCATTGCGCGCGCGTCGTTTCATCGCTCTCTGGAAATTGCGTCCAGCGCCCCCCAAACATGCGGTTGAGGTCGCTCACGAGATACCGTTTGTTTTGCGCCAGCGCAGGCGGATTTCCCAGCACTACCAGCAGACGGCAGTGCAGCATGATCTCCTTGCGACAGAGCGCGTGCAGCAACAGATCGACAATCTCCACGGGCGCGGTTTCGTTTCCGTGAATGCCGGTGGAGAGCAGCAGCGACAGGTCATATTCCTCCAACGGCGTCAGCTCGAGCACGCCCGGTCCCAGCCATCGCCAGTGGAATGAGGGGCCTTCCCCCTCGTGCCGCTCCGGTGTCTTTCCAGCCAGCGTCAGCGCCAGTAAGTTTTCCATATCGTCTCCTTAGCGCTGGAACGGATAAACCGAACCCAGTTGCAGGATGGTCGACAGGGCATCCAGCGCCTCGCGGCCTTCGCGCAGCAGCTGCGGATCAACCAGATCGGCCTGAACCAGACGGTCGCGATAGTAGCGATCCACCCAGTCGTTAAGGGTATTGAACAGGGTGTCGTTCATCATCACCGCCGGATTCACCGCCTGCATCTCCTCCGGCGTGAGTACCACGCGAAGGCGCAGGCATGCCGGTCCCCCGCCATTGGCCATACTTTCCCGCAGATCGAATACGCGGAGTTCATCAATCGGGTTATCCGCCTGCACCAGCTCGCTGAGATAGCGCCAGACGCCCTGATGATTGCGGGACTCCTGGGGCAGCACCAGCATCATGCTGCCGTCTTCCCGGCTCAACAGCTGGCTGTTGAAGAGATAGGTTTCGACGGCATCCTGCACGCTTACCGCCTGCGTGGGCACCTGAATCGGCATAAATCCCGGCACGCGTTCACGCAGCGTGGCCAGCAGCTTTTCCTGATGGGCAAACGCCTGTTCGTGGCAAAACAGCACCTGGCGGTTCGAAACGGCAATCACGTCGTTATGAAACACGCCCTGGTCGATCACCTGCGGATTTTGCTGGGCGAAAATCACCTGAGAAGGATTCACCTGGTTCAGCCGCGCCACCGCCTGGCTCGCGGCCAAGGTTTGTCTCGCCGGATAACGAACCGGTGCGGCGTGGCCGCCCTCTTCTCGTCCGTAGATAAACAGCTGCAAGCCCGGATCGCCATAGTCGCCGCCCAGACGGTTGTGGTTTGCCGCCCCTTCGTCGCCAAACATCGCAACCTGCGGCAGCGCCTGATGCACCTCGAAATGCGCCTCATGATTAAAAATGGCGCGCAGCACGCGTCCGGTGGTCTCCGCTTCGCTGGCGCGGTGGAATTTATTGTTCAGGTTAGCAACGGTGAGATGCACTTTGCCGTCCAGCGTATCCGCCGACGGCGCGACGGTGGCGGCATTCGCCACCCACATCGAAGAGGCTGAACTGGCCGCGGAAAGCAGCTGTGGCGTTTGCGTACCGGCTTTTTCCACGACCTGCTCATCCGTGCCGCTGAAGCCCAGCTGGCGCAGCACGGCCACGTTTGGGCGCTCCTGCGGCGGGATCACCGCCTGCGGGAAACCGGCATCGGACAGCGCCTTCATTTTCAGCAGCCCCTGCTTCGCCGCCAGTTTCGGGTTCGAGACCTGGAAGCGGTGCTTCGTCGAGGCTTCATTGCCGAACGACAGCCCGGCATAGTGGTGCGTCAGCCCCACCAGCCCGTCAAAGTTAACCTCACGCGCTTTCATGGGTATCACCCTCTGTAAAATCCAGCCCAGGATTCAGCGACTCCGGCAGCGTCAGCGTCGGGGTTTCCAGGCTTGCCATCGGCCATGCGCAGTAATCGGCGGCATACCAGGCGCTGGCGCGATGGTTGCCCGACGCCCCCACGCCACCAAACGGCGCGGTGCTCGCCGCGCCGGTCAGCGGTTTGTTCCAGTTCACGATCCCGGCGCGCGCTTCCAGCAGCAGCTGGTCGAATTTTTCGCGATGCGGCGATATCAGGCCGCTCGACAGGCCGTAGCGGGTGTTGTTGGCCATCGCGATCGCCGCATCAAAATCGTCATAGCGCCAGACGCACAGCAGCGGGCCAAAGACCTCTTCATCCGGCACAGGGTCAACACCGCTCATCTCAATAATGCCGGGCGTCAGTAACGAGGTGCCCGGCGCGACCTGTTTCGGCTCCAGCAGGGTTTTCGCCCCGCGCGTCACATGATCCTGCCAGGCTTTCAGCACATTCTGCGCGGCCTGCTCGGAAATCAGCCCGCCGATAAACGGCTGCGGCTCGGCATCCCACTGCGCGGGGGTCAGACGCGCGCTCACCTCCACCAGACGCTTCAGGAACGCGTCGCCCTGCGGGCCGCGTTTCACCAGCAGACGACGGGCGCAGGTGCAGCGCTGCCCGGCGGTAATGAATGCCGACTGAATGGTCAGGTGGACCGCGGCGTCAATATCATCCGGATCTTCCACAATCAGCGGGTTATTGCCGCCCATCTCCAGCGCCAGAATTTTTTCCGGCTGCCCCGCCAGCTGGCGATGCAGCTGATAGCCCGTTCCGGCACTGCCGGTGAACAGCAGGCCGTCAATGTCGCTCAGCGCGCTCAGCGCCTGACCGGTTTCACGCCCGCCCTGCACCAGATTAAGCACGCCCGGCGGCAGCCCGGCCTGCTCCCAGAGCTTCACCACCGCCTCGCCGGTTAACGGCGTAAGCTCGCTCGGCTTGAAGATGACGGTATTCCCCGCCAGCAGCGCGGGTACGATATGCCCGTTCGGCAGATGACCGGGGAAGTTATACGGGCCGAACACCGCCAGCACGCCGTGCGGACGGTGGCGCAGCGTGGCGGCGCCGTCCGGCATATCGGTATGCTGCTCGCCGGTGCGGGCGTGGTACGCCTTCACCGATATACCGATTTTGTTGATCATCGCAGTGACTTCGGTTGTCGCCTCCCAGCGCGGCTTGCTGGTTTCGGACGCGATGATGCGCGTCAGTTCGGCCTTGTTCGCCTCCAGCAATCCGGCAAATTTCTCAACCAACGCCTGACGCTCGGAGAATGGCCGTTTCGCCCACACCGGAAACGCGCGGCGAGCAGCCTGGCAGGCCTGTTCAACCTGCCCGGCGCTGGCGTCGTTCCCCTTCCAGAGCACTTCCTGGCCCACCGGATTGGTTTTGATCCGCGCCTCACCTTCGCCCGTTACCCAGTCACCGTTAATCCATAGAGTCATGCTGTTTTCTCCTCAGGGCAGAGTCGCACCAGGCGAACCGTATCGCCGGCGTTACATTTCAGGGCATCCAGCTGCGCTGGCGTCAGCACCAGACGCTCGCATGCCGGGTTGGTTCGCACCAGCATGGCGCGGAAGCTGGTGTAATTCTCGTTCGAGACCAGGCAGGCCGGCCATTCGCCCGGCGCAGGCTGGCCTTCCGAAACCTCGACCAGACGGCTTTTACGGATGGCGCGCACGCGGTCAATGTCGCACTCCAGCGTCGGGCCGCCGTCGAAGATGTCGACGTAGTTACGGTAGCGAAATCCCTCTTTCTCCAGCACCGCGCGGGCCGGGGCGGTTTGCGGATGGACTTCACCAATTACCGCCTGCGCTTCCGGCGTTAAGAAATGGGTATAGATAGGATGCTTCGGCATCAGCTCGGCGATAAACGCCTTCTGACCGGTGCCGCACAGGTAATCCGCCCGGCTGAACTCCATGGAGAAGAAGCGTTCGCCCAGGCTCTCCCAGAACGGCGAGTAGCCCGTCTCATCAATCACGCCGCGCATCTCGGCGACCACTTTTTCGTTGAAGCGGTCGCGAAAGGCGGCCATAAACATAAAGCGCGATTTGGAGAGCAGATAGCCGTTGCCCTCCTTGCGCCAGTCCGGATCGAGGAAAAGCGTGCAGAGCTCGCTGGCGCCGGTATGGTCATTACAGAGAAAGAGCGTCGGCAACGCGTTGTAAACATTCAGCTCTTTCGAGGCGTGGACCATCGTGCCGACGCGGTAGTTGTACCAGGGATCGTTAAGCCCGACGGCCACTTCGATGGCGCAGATCCCCGCCACGGTTCCCGTGTCGGTCTCTTCCAGCACGAACACATAGCCCTGTTCGCTCTTTGGCAACGTCCCCTGCCAGGTTTGCAGGGCGCGCTCAATGCGCGCCGACAGCGTTTTTTCATCGGCAGGCAGCGAGGTCAGCCCGCCCCCGGTCTTACCGGCAAGCTGCATAAGCCCGGCGAGATCGCCGTGCGCAACGGGACGGATGACCATCATGATGACACCCCGGATTTCACCTGTTCGCAGGCCAGCGCAAAACGATCTAACCCGGTTCTGACCTCTTCCTCGCTGACGATCAGCGCAGGGGCAAACCGCACCACGTTGGCACCGGCAATCAGCACCATCACGCCCTGTTTTGCCGCTTCCTGTGAAATCAGCTTCGCTTTTCCGGCAAACTCAGGGGCAAGCTCACAGCCAATCAACAGCCCCAGACCGCGGATCTCTTTGAACAACCCGGTCTGGTTATTGATGGCGGTCAGACGCTCAACAAACCACTGATGACGCTGCTTCACGCCGTTAAGCACCTCAGGGGTATTGATGATATCCAGCACCTGCCCGGCAACAGCGGCTGCCAGCGGGTTACCGCCGTATGTGGTGCCATGGGTGCCCACGATCATCACGCTGGCAAATGTATCGGTGGTCAGTATCGCTCCCACCGGGAAACCGCCGCCGAGCGCTTTGGCCGTCGACAGCACATCCGGCGTCACGCCATAGTGCATGTAGGCGTATAGCTCGCCCGTACGGCCCACGCCGGTCTGCACTTCGTCAAAAATAAGCACCGCGTTGTGACGATCGCACAGCTCGCGCAGCCCTTGCAGGAACGCCTTCTGAGCGGGCATGACGCCGCCTTCACCCTGCATAGGCTCCACGATCACCGCACAGGTGTTATCGTCAATCAGCTCGCTGGCAGCATGTAAATCGTTATACGCCGTGTGACGGATATCCGGCGGCAGCGGCGCAAAATCCTGAGAATACGAGGGCTGACCGCCCGCACTGACGGTAAACAGCGTGCGGCCATGGAAGGCATTTTTGAAGGCGACAATGCCGCTCTTGTGCGCGCCGAATTTATCGTGCGCATATTTTCGCGCCAGCTTCAGCGCCGCTTCGTTCGCTTCCGCACCGGAGTTACAGAAAAAGACTTTTTCTGCGAAAGTGGCGTCGATCAGCTTTTTCGCCAGGCGCAGCGCCGGTTCGTTGGTGTACCCGTTGCCGGTATGCCAGAATTTCGCCGCCTGGTCGTTCAGCGCCTGCCGCAGCGCCGGGTTTGCGTGGCCCAGCGCATTTACCGCAATACCACCCGCAAAGTCGATGTACTCCTTGCCCTGCTGATCCCACAGGCGAGAGCCTTCCCCACGTACCGGAATAAAAGCCGCCGGAGCGTATACCGGCATCATCCATTCATCGAAATTTTCACGCGTAACTGACAGAGACATAGCGACCTCATCCGGTAAATAAAAGGTTGTTTAATTGTTAAATAATTGAGTGTTTGCACTGTGAATGTAGATTGCAGCGTTCGTGCCAGCCAGCGATAAAAATGCATAAACGGGATGAGGTGACAGAATATCAACGAGTTACAATATGGAATTATTCACTGTCGTTGCATAAATAGTGAATATTTTTACAGCAAGCGGCGCTTTGCCGCATGAAAACAAGAAAGAGTATGCAGAGACCAAATATAATTCTGGAATTGTGATCGCTCGCGAAATTTATCGGTTCTTTACGCCCTGTTTGAGGGCAACGCGCGTCGAAATGGTGCAAAAATTGCACCGTTGGCATTATCTGTCGCAGTAATTGGGCGAAGCGGATAACAGACGACATAAATTCTGCTACCATCCATGCACTATTCACCTTGCATTGGCAGCGACTATGAAATTTGTCTCTTTTAATATCAACGGCCTGCGTGCCCGCCCTCACCAGCTTGAAGCGATTGTTGAGCAACATCAGCCAGATGTGATCGGCTTGCAGGAGACAAAAGTTCACGACGATATGTTCCCGCTCGAAGACGTAGCGAAGCTGGGCTATAACGTCTTTTACCACGGTCAGAAAGGCCACTACGGCGTTGCGCTGCTGACCAAAGATACGCCGGTATCGGTGCGTCGTGGCTTCCCGGGGGACGATGAAGAGGCGCAACGCCGCATCATCATGGCGGAAATTCCTTCCGCACTCGGCAACGTTACCGTCATCAACGGCTATTTCCCGCAGGGTGAAAGCCGCGATCATGAAACCAAATTCCCGGCTAAAGCGAAGTTTTATCAGGATCTGCAAAACTACCTGGCAACCGAACTCAAAAAAGAAAATCCGGTGCTGATCATGGGCGACATGAACATCAGCCCGACGGATCTGGATATCGGCATCGGCGAAGAGAACCGCAAGCGCTGGCTGCGCACCGGCAAATGCTCTTTCCTGCCGGAGGAGCGCGAGTGGATGGAGCGCCTGCTCGGCTGGGGGCTGGTGGATACCTTCCGTCATGCCAACCCACAGACGCAGGACCGCTTCTCGTGGTTTGACTACCGCTCGAAAGGCTTCGATGACAACCGTGGCCTGCGAATCGATCTGCTGCTGGCAAGCGCCCCGCTGGCCGAGCGCTGCATTGAAACCGGTATCGACTATGATATCCGCAGCATGGAAAAGCCGTCAGACCATGCGCCGGTATGGGCAACATTCAAGCTGTAATCCTCAGTGAACAGTAAAAAAATCATTCTTCTGTGCGCCCTTCTGGGCGCATTTGTTTTGATCGTTGTTTTGCTGCCTCCGGGCGTCCTCTCCCTCGACGCGTTAAAAATGCATCAGCAAACGTTGCTCAATCGTGTGGAGCAGGCGCCCCTTCAGAGCGCGCTGCTCTATTTTGCGGTTTACGTTCTGGTCTCCGCGCTGTCGATACCCGGGGCCGCGCTTCTGACGCTGCTCGGCGGGGCGCTTTTCAGCCTGTGGGAGGCGACGCTTTTGGTCTCATTTGCCTCGACGCTCGGCGCCACACTTGCCATGCTCGTCAGCCGTTATCTGCTGCGGGACTGGGTGCAACGGCGCTTTGCTGCACAGATGAACACGATCGATGCGGGAATGGATCGCGACGGCGCGCGCTACCTTTTTGCCCTGCGCCTGATGCCGTTGTTTCCATTCTTTCTGGTCAATCTGCTGATGGGCCTTACCCGACTTAAGGTGCGTCACTACTGGTGGGTGAGCCAGCTTGCCATGCTGCCTGCCACCGTCATCTACCTGAACGCCGGGCGCGAACTGGGGAAACTCACCTCGCTGCGCGATATTCTGTCGCCGGGATTGCTGTTCGCCTTTACACTACTGGGGTTATTACCGCTGGCTACGCGCCGGCTGTTTTCCCGATACATCCCTTCGATTAAAAAGTGAGGCATTATGCGCCGGGTGCGTTTTTGCGCGTTTCTGACGGGTCTGCTGCTGGCAACGCCCGTCTTTGCAGCCCAGAGCTGGCAATCCATTCAACAGCAGGCCAGCGGGCAGACCGTCTGGTTTAACGCCTGGGGCGGCGATGAGGCCGTTAATCGCTACCTCGACTGGGTGAGCGGCGAAGTGAAAACGCACTACGCCATCAACCTGAAGATCGTTCACCTGGCCGATGCCGCCGACGCGGTGAAGCGGATCCAGACGGAACAGGCCGCAGGACGCAGCCGTAACGGGTCGGTGGATCTGCTCTGGGTAAACGGTGAAAACTTCCGCACGCTGAAAGAGGCGAACCTGCTGCTCACCGGCTGGGCGCAAACCCTGCCCAACTGGCGTTATGTCGATACCCGCAAGCCGGTGACCGAAGATTTTGCCCTTCCTACCGAGGGCGCAGAATCCCCCTGGGGCGGCGCGCAGCTAACCTTTATTGCCCGGAAATCGAGCATGCCGACGCCGCCGGCAGATCCCCGCGCGCTGCTGGTTTACGCTCAGCAACATCCCGGTAAGGTGAGCTATCCGCGCCCTCCTGATTTCACCGGCACCGCGTTTCTTGAGCAGCTACTGCTGGCGTTGACCGCCCATCCGGAGGCGTTGAAAAAGGCGCCGGATAATACCTTTGCGCAGGTTACCGCGCCGCTGTGGCGCTATCTTGATACGCTGCATCCCCTGCTGTGGCGTGAAGGAAACGATTTTCCTCCCTCGCCTGCGCGCATGGATACGCTGCTGGCCAGCGGTAGCCTGAACCTGTCGCTGACGTTCAATCCGGCCCACGCGCAGCAAAAGGTGGCGAGCGGTGAACTGCCTGCCGACAGCTACAGCTTCGGCTTTAGCCGGGGCATGATTGGCAACGTGCATTTTGTCGCTATCCCGGCAAATGCGAGCGCGAGCGCGGGCGCAAAAGTGGTGGCGAATTTCCTGCTGTCACCCCAGGCGCAGATCCGCAAAGCCGATCCTGCCGTCTGGGGTGACCCGAGCGTGCTGGACGGCGGAAAACTGCCTGCGACAGCGGCAAAACAGCTTCGCGCCTTTACCCCTTCGGACACCCCAGATGTGCTTCCCGAACCGCATGCCGCCTGGGTGAACGCCCTGGAGCAGGAATGGCTTCGCCGCTACGGAACCCGCTAAGCGGGCTGGTGTGGGTAGCAATGGCGGTGATCTATCTGCCGCTGCTTCCCGCCAGCGGCATGCTGCTGGCTCCGGCGTTCTCTTTCGCCAACTGGGCGGCGCTGTTCGCCGACCCACAGCTGCCGCAGGCGCTGGCCGCCACGCTGGTGTCAGCGCTGATCGCGACGCTGGGTTCGCTGATTATCTCCCTGAGCCTGCTTGCGCTTCTCTGGCCGGGTGAAGGCTGGCAGCGCCTGAGCGCTCGCCTGCCGTGGCTGTTAGCCGTGCCGCACGTCGCCTTCGCCACCAGTGCGCTGCTGCTGTTTGCGGAAGGCGGTCAGTTTTACCGGCTCTGTACATTCTGCTCGCCGCAGCTGGACCGCTACGGTATCGGGCTTGGCCTGACGCTGGCGGTCAAAGAGAGTGCGTTCGTTCTGTGGGCGATCTACGCCGCGCTGCCTGAAAAGCGCCTCGCCCAGCAGAAAATCGTGCTGCATACCTTCGGCTATGGGCGGATGCAGGCGCTCGGCTGGCTCATCCTTCCGGCCATCGCCCCGGCGCTGGGCGCCGTGATGCTGGCGGTGCTGGCCTGGTCGCTATCCGCGGTGGATGTGGCCATTGTGCTCGGGCCGGGCAACCCGCCGACGCTGGCGGTACTGGCCTGGCAGTGGCTCACCCAGGGCGATGCGCAGCAGCACACCAAGGGAACGCTGCTGTGTCTGGTGTTACTCCTGCTGCTGGCCGCGCTGGCGGCCGCAGGTTACGGCCTCTGGACGGCATGGCGGCGCGCCGGGCCGGACACCTCCGGGATCCGTCGTCCTTCTCATTTCGTGCTGCCCGCACGTACCCTGGGCGCGCTACTGCCGCTGTGCGGCGTGCTCTGCGCGCTTATCCTGCTGTTGCTGGCACGCCGGGACGACGTCGGCCCCGTCAGCGACAGCCTTTCGCTGGGACTGCTGTCGAGCCTGATAGCGCTGGCAATCATCCTGCTCTGGCTTGAGTGGGGGCCGCGGCGCGGCGCGGTGTGGATCTGGCTGCCGCTTGCCCTCCCGGCGCTGCCGCTCGTATCCGGGCAGTATGCCGTTGCGCTGTGGCTGGGCATTGACGGCGAGTACGCTGCGGTGCTCTGGAGCCATATGCTCTGGGTCATCCCGTGGATGCTTCTGGTGCTGCAACCGGCCTGGCGCAGGATCGATCCCCGTCTGATCCTGACCGCCAGAACGCTGGGCTGGCGACGGGCGAAAATTTTCTGGCGCGTAAAATGCCCATTGATGGTTCGCCCGGCGCTGCTGGCCTTTGCAGCCGGCTTTTCCGTGAGCATGGCCCAGTACATGCCTACCCTCTGGCTGGGGGCGGGCCGTCTCACCACCCTGACGACGGAGGCCGTCGCCCTCAGCAGCGGCGGCAGCGTGCCCGTCCTGGCTAACCGGGCGCTGGGTCTGCTGCTGTTGACCAGCAGCGTCTTCGCCCTTGCGGCGCTACTCTCCCGCCTCGTAGGCCGTTACAGACAAGGATTACGTTGATGCTGAACGTGAAAAATCTCACCATTTCGCCGCTCTTTCATGAGGTCAACTTCCGCGTCCCGGCGGGGGAGATCGTCACGCTAATGGGGCCATCCGGGAGCGGGAAATCGACCCTTTTCGCCTGGATGGTGGGCGCGTTATCCGCTGATTTTAAGGCGCACGGCGAGCTGTGGCTGAACGATCGTCGCTGCGATCTGCTTCCCGTGGAAACGCGCGGGATCGGCATTCTCTTTCAGGATACCCTGCTGTTTGACGCCTTCAGCGTGGGGCAAAACCTGATGCTGGCGCTGCCGGCGCACGTTGCCGGGCGCGCCCGGCGCGAGGTGGTCGAGCAGGCCCTGGACACTGCCGGGCTGGCAAACCACTACGCCAGCGATCCGGCTACCCTTTCCGGCGGCGAGCGCGCCCGGGTGAGCCTGTTGCGCGCCCTCCTCGCCCAGCCGCAGGCATTGCTGCTCGACGAGCCGTTCAGTCGTCTGGATAAAGCGCTGCGCGCCTCATTCCGCGCATGGGTATTTGAGATCGCTCGTCAGCGCAGGATCCCGGTGGTGCTGGTCACCCACGATGAGGAAGATATTCCGCCCGGCGGGAAGGTGATTGAGATTTCTCGCTGGCAATAATGTGCTAACGCAATGTTTTTGGCCTCAGGAGCGACGACAATGCCATCCTCTTTTAATGACGTCAGGTTTTTCGATGAAACGTGTTTCTCAACTGACCGCGCTGGCCCTGATCTGCGGCCTCGCCTCACTTTCCTCCACGGCGGCTGATATGCCCCACTCCCTCACGCTGGCCCAGCTACAGGCTAAGAACGGCGCGGTAATCGATACGCGTATCAGTGCGTTCTATAACGGCTGGCCGCAGACCCTGAGCGGAACGTCCGGGCACGAGCCCGCCGCGCTTAATCTCTCTGCCCGCTGGCTTGGGGCAATGAGCGATGAACAGCTCAGAGGCTGGGCAAAACAGCATCGGCTGATGCCAGACGTGCCGGTGGCGCTCTATGGCAACGATGACGACAACCAGACCGTCAAAACGCGGCTGGAAAAAGCAGGCTTTACCCACGTTTCCATCCTGAGCGATGTCCTGCAACAGGCTGATCGTCTGCAACGGCTGGCGCATTTCGAACAGCTGGTTTATCCGCAGTGGATCCACCGGTTGCAGCAGGGTAAACCGGTTACCGCCGCGCCGGCGGGCGACTGGAAGGTGATTGAGGCTGGCTGGGGTGCGCCGAAGCTTTATCTCCTGAGCCACATTCCCGGCGCGGGCTACATTGACACCAACGAAGTGGAAAGCGAGCCGCTGTGGAATAAGGTCTCTGACGAGAAGCTGAAAGCGATGCTGGCGAAGCACGGGATCCGTCACGATACCACCGTCATTCTGTACGGTCGCGACGTGTATGCCGCCGCGCGCGTGGCGCAGATCATGCTCTACGCGGGCGTGAAGGATGTGCGTATTCTGGACGGCGGCTGGAAGGCATGGTCAGACGCCAGCCTGCCCGTTGAGCGCGGAACGCCTGAGAACGTGAAGCCAGCCCCTGATTTTGGCGCGCCGATCCCGGGTCAACCCCAGCTGATGGTGGATATGGAACAGGCCCGGGGAATGCTGCACCGTCAGGATGCATCCCTGGTAAGCATTCGTTCCTGGCCGGAGTTTATCGGTGAAACCAGCGGCTACAGCTATATCAAGCCAAAAGGTGACATTGCCGGCGCGCGCTGGGGCCATGCGGGCAGCGACGCGACCCACATGGAAGATTTCCACAATCCGGACGGCACCATGCGCAGTGCCGATGACATCGCCGCCATGTGGAAGACGTGGAATATCCTGCCGGAGCAGCACGTCGCGTTTTACTGCGGCACCGGCTGGCGCGCGTCTGAAGCCTTCATGTACGCCCGCGCCATGGGCTGGAAGCACGTGGCCGTCTACGACGGCGGGTGGTACGAATGGAGCAGTCATCCGCAGAACCCGGTCTCCACCGGCGCGCGCGGCCCGGAGCGTACACGCTAGCGGGGGAGTGACTTCAGCGTCACGTAACCGCTCCAGATGCGCGTTGTGGTGGTCAGCCAGCACAACGCGCCAAACGCCCAGGCAAACAGCGTGAAGTGTGCGGGAAACAGGCAGCACAGCACAAACAGCGCGATGGTCTCCGTTCCTTCCGTTAACCCTCCGAGGTAATAAAACGACTTGTGCGCGTAGCCGGGGTTATCGATATCATGTTTCCCCGCCAGCGCGGCAAAGGCCAGAAAGCTGCTGCCCGTACCGATAAACGCGAACAGCAGCCAGGCGGCGGCAATCGCATTTTCAGCCGGTGCGGCCAGCGCGAAGCCAAACGGCACCAGGGCGTAAAACAGGAAGTCGAGGGCGATATCAAGAAACCCTCCCGCATCCGTCAGGCCACGGCGACGCGCCAGCGCGCCGTCCAGCCCGTCCAGCAGCCGGTTCAGCACAATGGCAACCAGCGCCGCCGGATACCAGCCCAGCGCCAGAAACGGTAACGCCAGCACGCCGATGGCAAACCCGGCGAGCGTTAACCCGTCAGGCGTGATAAACGGTTTATCCAGCGCGGCAGCCAGCTGATTCAGCCCGGGCTTCAGCCGGGGGTGCAGATGTTTATCCAGCATGCGGTTTACCTTTAAACGTGGCGCACAGCCCCTGCGCCGGAATATCCAGTGCGGCATTAAAGCGGGCGGAAAGGTTCTGAAAAGCAATCAGGGCCGTCATTTCGGTGATGGTCTCTTCCGTAAAGTGGCGCTTTAGCTGGCTTTTGATATTTTCATCCACCCGAGGCGGCGTGGCGGTGACCGCCTCCGCAAAGGCCAGCGCCGCGCGCTCCTCTTCGCTGAACAGGGTGGAATGGTGCCAGTCGCTGACGGCCTGCACTTTATCCAGCGCCCCGCTCCGCTCGGCCAGACGCAGGCTGTTGGCATCGATACAAAATGCGCAGTGGCAGATCTGCGAAACCCGCGTCATCAGCAGCGAACGCAGAACTGGCGTCAATCGCGCCCGGCGCCGCTCCAGATAGCCGACAAACAGCGCCACCAGCCAGAAAAGACGCGGCATGCGCCCCCACCAGCGGGTAGGGTTAAGCACCGCACCGAAGTGTTTTTTCTGCATCGCGGCAATGGGCTTGAGGCTGACGGGAAGGGATTCAATGGGGGCAACCCAGGCGGATGTCTCTTTCACCTGTTTCTCCTGATGACTGGACTCTTTGAAAGGGCACGATAATATGTCGTTTTTCGCTATTAATTATTGACGAACATGCTGAAAACACTCGATGTTGTTGCGGCCATCCTTGAAAAAGAGGGCAAGATTTTACTGGCACAGCGCCCTGCCCATGCGGATCAGCCAGGAATGTGGGAATTTGCCGGCGGCAAGGTTGAAGCCGGTGAGACCCAGCCCCAAGCGCTGATCCGCGAACTGCGTGAAGAGCTCGGCATTGAGGCCGTGCCCGCGCAGTATGTGGCAAGCCACCGACGGGAAGTGTCGCAGCGGCTGATCCACCTCCACGCCTGGCACGTGCCGGAATTTAGCGGCGAGCTAAAGGCGCACTACCACTCGGCGCTGGTGTGGTGCACGCCAGAAGACGCTTTCAGCTATGAGTTAGCGCCGGCGGATATTCCGCTGCTGGTGGCGTTTATTCTTTTACGCGACGCCAGACCAGCGGGTTCGTACTGAGGGTGCGTTCATCGCGCTGGCACTGCAACAGTACGCCATCCGCCCTGACCACCGCCCCTTCTGAATAGTTTTGATCCTGATAAATACAGCACTGACTGCACGGCTGCGCGCGCTGGCCGCCGGCGCTAAAGACCTCTGGCGGCACGTTCACCTCAACATCCGGTCGTAGGCGGTCAGCCTGCGCCCCGGCAGAAAACATCAAGCACAACGCGGCCATTGCGTAACGGTTCATAGACTTTCTTTCCTTTGCATCGTTTATATCTATAACGGTAGATCGCGACGGGATCTTTAATTTATCTCGTCATCGCTTTTGGTTATGACGCACGCCTCGTCATTAATTTCCCTTTCGGCCTAAATTTCTGCTTGCCTCTCAAAGCGGTGCGGGTGGTATAGTCAAAAAAACAACACATAACATCTACGCCACGCGCATAAATTATTATAAGAGGTTCTTATATCTATGGATCAGACACGCTCTCTGGAAAGCTTCCTTGCCCACGTTCAGCAGCGCGACCCGCACCAAAGCGAGTTCGCCCAGGCCGTTCGTGAAGTGATGACCACCCTGTGGCCCTTCCTTGAAGAAAACCCGCGCTACCGCCAGATGGCGCTGCTTGAACGTCTGGTGGAGCCGGAGCGCGTGATCCAGTTCCGCGTGGCATGGGTGGACGATCGCAATCAGGTGCAGGTCAACCGCGCGTGGCGCGTGCAGTTTAACTCCGCCATTGGGCCGTTTAAAGGCGGGATGCGCTTCCATCCGTCGGTGAACCTGTCGATTCTGAAATTCCTCGGCTTTGAGCAGACCTTCAAAAACGCGCTCACTACCCTGCCGATGGGCGGCGGCAAAGGCGGGAGTGATTTCGATCCAAAAGGCAAAAGCGAAGGCGAAGTGATGCGCTTCTGCCAGGCGCTGGTCACTGAACTCTATCGTCACCTTGGGCCAGATACCGACGTCCCTGCCGGTGATATTGGCGTGGGTGGACGTGAAGTGGGCTTTATGGCCGGGATGATGAAAAAACTCTCCAACAACAGCGCCTGCGTCTTTACCGGCAAAGGGCTGTCGTTTGGCGGCAGCCTGATTCGCCCCGAAGCGACGGGTTACGGTCTGGTCTATTTCACCGAAGCGATGCTTAAGCGTCACGGCCTGAGCTTCGAGGGGATGCGCGTGGCGGTCTCCGGCTCCGGCAACGTGGCGCAGTACGCTATCGAGAAAGCGATGGCATTTGGCGCGCGCGTGGTAACCGCATCCGACTCCAGCGGTACGGTGGTAGATGAAGCCGGCTTTACGGCAGAAAAACTGGCGCGCCTGTGCGAAATCAAAGCCAGCCGCGACGGGCGCGTGGCGGACTATGCCCGCGAGTTTGGCCTGACCTACCTGGAAGGCAAGCAGCCGTGGGGCGTGCCGGTGGATATCGCCCTGCCGTGCGCGACGCAAAACGAGCTGGACGTGGACGGCGCCCGTACGCTGATTAGCAACGACGTGAAGGCGGTAGCGGAAGGGGCAAACATGCCCACCACCATTGAAGCGACCGATCTGTTCCTCGAAGCGGGCGTGCTGTTTGCTCCGGGCAAGGCGGCGAACGCGGGCGGCGTGGCAACGTCCGGCCTGGAAATGGCGCAAAACGCCGCGAGAATGGGCTGGAAGGCAGAGAAAGTGGATGCCCGTCTGCACCACATTATGCTGGATATTCACCATGCCTGTGTGGAGTATGGCGGCGAGGCGTCACAGACCAACTACGTGCGCGGCGCCAACATCGCCGGGTTCGTGAAGGTGGCAGATGCGATGATCGGGCAGGGTGTGATTTAACATTTCGCTGCGATCTCGCCCTGTAGGCCCGGTACGCGTCAGCGCCACCGGGCTTTTTTTTCAGGGCCGCAGAGCCGCTTTTCGCCGGGTGACGGCTGCGCCTTACCCGGCCTACGGTTTAAGCAGCTGTATCTTTGGCCGCGCTTTTTTTCTTTTTGAACGGTTTCTTCGCACCAGCGCCGGGTGCAACCATCCCTCTGAAGCGCTTCACCGGCGTGCTGCGCGCCTGGTCAATCAGCTGATAAAGCGTGCCTACCAGCGGCTGCATAAAGTCCTGGTAACGACACTGCTTTTCGCTGATTTGCGTCAGCACCGACTCCCAGTGCGCCGTCATATCCGGCCTTGCGGCCAGCTCCGGCAGGGAGTGGATGAGCGCCCGGCCCGGCTCCGTTGAGTGGATATAGCGCCCTTTTTTCTCCAGAAAACCGCGCTTGAACAGCAATTCGATGATCCCCGCTCGGGTTGCCTCCGTGCCCAGACCGTCGGTGGCGCGGAGGATCTTCTTCAGATCTTTATCCTGCACAAAACGGGCGATCCCGGTCATCGCCGAAAGCAGCGTGGCGTCGGTGAAGTGGCGCGGCGGCTGGGTCTGACGTTCAACCACTTCGCCCGTCTCGCACAGCAGTTCGTCACCTTTCGCCACGACCGGCAGCGGCGTGCCGTCATTCTCTTCGTCGCGCTCTTTGTTGCCGAGCAGCGTGCGCCAGCCCGCTTCCGCGAGGAAACGCGCTTTCGCAATAAATTTGCCTTTGGCAATCTCCAGCTCGATCGTGCACTTGCGGAACACCGCGTCCGGGCAGAACTGCATCAGGTACTGACGCGCGATCAGGTTATAGACCTTTGCTTCGTTGTCGCTAAGGTTGACGTTGCTGGCGCGCGCCGTCGGGATAATCGCGTGGTGGGCATCGACTTTTTTATCGTCCCAGCAGCGGTTATGGGTATCCGGGTTAACCGCAGGCTGAGGCAGCAGATCCGGGGCATGAACGCCAATGGCGTTCATCACCGAATGGCGGCCAGCGAAGTGCTCTTCCGGCAGATAGCGGCTATCCGAACGCGGGTAGGTGATCAGCTTGTGGGTCTCGTAAAGCTTCTGGCAGATATCGAGCACGTTCTGCGCGCTCAGGCCAAACTTTTTCGCGGCTTCAATCTGCAATGCCGAAAGGGAAAACGGCAGCGGTGCAGGCTCTGATTCCCGTTTATCGTTATAGCTGGTGACGATTGCGGGCTGGCCGGTAATGCGGTTGACCACGTGCTCCGCCAGCGGACGATGCAGCAGCCGCCCCTCTTCGTCCTGATACGACTCACAGGCGTCGCTCGGCTGCCAGACGGCGGTAAAGCGCTCGTCTTTCGGCGTGACGATATGCGCTTTGACTTCAAAGAAATCCTTGGCGACGAAATTTTCGATCTCTTCGTCACGACGCACCACCAGCCCCAGTACCGGGGTTTGCACGCGGCCCACGGAGAGCACGCCCTGATAGCCCGCATTGCGTCCGAGGATGGTGTAGGCGCGGGTCATGTTGATCCCGTACAGCCAGTCCGCGCGGGCACGGGCCAGCGCGGAGACACACAGGGGGATAAATTCGCTGTTGGCGCGCAGGCGCGAAATCGCGCGCTCCACCGCCTGCGGGTTGAGGTCGTTGATCAGGCAGCGCTGCACCTGCTGACGCTTCTCCGGCGCCAGCTCCAGGTAGTCCAGCACTTCGTCTACCAGCAGCTGCCCTTCCCTGTCCGGGTCACCCGCATGCACCACCTCCGTCGCCTCATGCAGGAAGCGCTTGATGACGTTAAGCTGTTTGGTGACGGACGGACGAGGTTGCAGACGCCACTTTTCCGGCACGATCGGCAGATCGTTGAGATTCCAGCGGGCATAGCGGCTGTCGTAAACGTCCGGCTGCGCCTGTTCAAGCAGGTGACCGATACACCAGGTGACCACCTGCCCGTTACCGCATTCGATAAAGCCGTCGCCTTTGCGATGCGGCTTAGGCAGCACGTCGGCAATGGCACGGGCCAGGCTCGGCTTTTCGGCAATAAACAACCGCATCGAATTAACGGATCTCAATCATCGGGCGGCCACCGCGGGCGGTCACCAGCTCGCCAATGGCCGTCAGGGTGATGCCAAATTCGGCGGCCGTCGCCTGAACGTCAGCTTCCGCTTCCGGGGTCACCGCCAGCAGCAGGCCGCCGGAGGTTTGCGGATCGCACAGCAGGTTGCGCCACGCTTCCGGCATTTCGCCCATCAGGTGGCCGTAGCTGGCGAAGTTGCGCTGCGTCCCGCCCGGAACGGCGCCCTGAGCAATGTACTCTTCCACGCCCGGCAGCTTCGGCACGTCCTGATACCAGACCTGCGCCTGCACGCCCGCCCCCTGACACACTTCTGAGAGGTGCCCCAGCAGACCAAAACCGGTCACGTCGGTCATTGCCTTCACGCCGTCAATGCTGGCGAAAGCCGCACCTGCGAGGTTCATCTGGCACATGACCTCCGTCGCAAGCCCGACGTGTTCAGGCTTAAGCAGCGATTTTTTCTCTGCGGTCGTCAGTACGCCAATGCCCAGCGGCTTGGTGAGGAAGAGCTTGCAGCCCGCCTGCGCGGTGCTGTTGCGCTTCACGCGTTCGGTCGGCACCACGCCGGTCACGGCCAGGCCGAAGATCGGCTCCGGCGCATCAATGGAGTGGCCGCCAGCCAGCGCGATTCCCGCCTGCTGGCAGGCGAAGCGCCCGCCTTCGATCACGTCACGGGCAATCTCTGGCGCAAGGGTGTTGACGGGCCAGCCCAGAATGGCGATCGCCATAATCGGCTTGCCGCCCATCGCAAAGATATCGCTGATGGCGTTGGTGGCCGCAATGCGCCCGAAGTCGAACGGGTTGTCGACGATCGGCATAAAGAAATCAGTGGTGCTGATAATGCTGGTGCCGTTACCTAAGTCATAAACCGCTGCATCGTCACGCGTTTCGTTACCGACAAGCAGGTTCGGGTCGACAAACTTCGCCTGTTCACTGTGCAGAATGGTCTCCAGCACTTTCGGGGAAATTTTACAACCGCAACCGGCTCCGTGGCTGTACTGCGTTAAACGAATGGTTTGCTCGCTCATGGACGTCTCCTGTCATCTCAATCGCGCTATGGTAGCGCTCATTCCATAAAGAGGTAAGTATGACTGTCTGAATTCTGCGGCGGATGCTCAGAATCCAGACAGTTTAGCGCGTGTGGTTAAAAACGGCTGACGAAAGGCGTGGTGTCCGGCACGCTAATGGTGCTGGAGGCTTTAAGCTGAGGAGTGCCGAGATAGAGGAAGCCGACAATCTTATCGTGTTCACCGCATGAGAAACCTTCTCGCACGGCGGCGCTCCCGGTCAGCGGGCCGGTACGCCAGATGCCGTTAAAGCCCTGCGCGAGGGCGGCCATCTGCATTGCCATTACCGCGCAACCGGCGGACATCTCCTGCTCCCAGACCGGCACCTTATGGTCAGGCTGGCATTTTGCCACGACGGCAATAATCATCGGGGCGCGGAACGGCGCGTTGCGGGCTTTATCAACCCCCTTCTCATCCTGGCCTGCGGCAATAGCCCCCTGCTCCAGCAGTTGGCTGAAGCGGTCACGCCCTTCGCCTTCAATAATAAAGAAGTGCCACGGCTGCAATGTGCCGTGGTCCGGCGCACGCATTCCGGCACGCAGAATGTTTTCCAGCTGCTCGCCGACGGGTGCCGGTTCGGCCAGGCGGGAAGCGCTACGACGGTTAACAAGCAGTTCAAGTGCGTCCATTGGTTAACTCCTTTCGTGAAATTTACTCACAAAATTAACACGACAGCAGAATTTGTTACAGCGCGGCAGGCGATTCCTGCTGACAAGTGGCGGTTGGGTCATTACGATAACCGCACATTACCGTCCCGTGGCGACGGAAACAGTCCTTTTCTGGTTAGGGAGAATACATGCGAACCCTTTGGCGAATCTTTGCCGGTTTCTTTAAATGGACGTGGCGACTGCTCAACTTCGTCCGCAACCTGGTGATGAATATCTTCTTCATCTTCCTTGTCCTGGTCTGCGTGGGGATCTGGATGCATATCAGCAGCACCAGCCAGGCGCAGAATTCAACGCGCGGCGCGCTGCTGCTCGACATCACCGGGGTGATTGTCGATAAGCCGTCTACCAGCAACCGTCTGGGCGTGATTGGCCGCCAGCTTTTTGGCGCAACGTCAGACCGTCTTCAGGAAAATTCCCTGTTTGATATCGTTGACATCATCCGTCAGGCTAAAGACGACCGTAACATTACGGGTATCGTGCTGGACCTGAAAGATTTTGCCGGGGCCGATCAGCCGTCAATGCAGTACATCGGTAAAGCGCTGCGCGAATTCCGCGACAGCGGGAAGCCGGTCATTGCCGTTGGCGACAGCTACACCCAGGGGCAATATTATCTGGCGAGCTTTGCCAATAAAATCTGGCTTTCGCCGCAGGGCACGGTCGATCTTCATGGCTTCGCCACTAACGGTCTGTACTATAAAACGCTGCTCGACAAGCTGAAGGTCACCACCCACGTCTTCCGCGTCGGGACCTATAAATCCGCCGTGGAGCCGTTCATCCGCGATGATATGTCCCCTGCGGCCCGTGAAGCGGACAGCCGCTGGATTGGCGAGCTGTGGCAGAACTACCTCGGCACCATTGCCGCTAACCGTCAAATGACCGCTGAGCAGGTCTTCCCGGGCGCGCGCGGCGTGCTGGACGGACTGCGCAAGGTGGACGGCGATACGGCGAAATACGCGCTTGATAACAAACTGGTCGATCGGCTGGGCTCCAGCGCTGAAATTGAAAAAGCGCTGACCAAACAGTTCGGCTGGAGTAAAGAGGACAAAAACTACAGCGCCATCAGCATGTATGACTACGCCGCGAAAAAACCGGACGACAGCGGCGACAGCGTTGCTGTGGTGTTTGCCAACGGCGCCATCATGGACGGCGAGGAAACCCCGGGTAACGTCGGCGGTGATACCACCGCGTCGCAGATCCGCGATGCTCGCCTGGATCCGAAAGTGAAAGCCATTGTACTGCGCGTCAACAGCCCAGGCGGCAGCGTCAGCGCCTCCGAGGTGATCCGCGCTGAGCTGGCCGCCGCGCGCGCTGCGGGCAAGCCGGTCGTCGTATCCATGGGCGGCATGGCGGCTTCCGGGGGTTACTGGATCTCCACGCCGGCTAACTACATTGTGGCGAACCCAAGCACGCTGACGGGTTCAATCGGTATCTTCGGGGTGATCAACACCGTAGAGAACAGCCTGGATTATCTCGGCGTTCATACCGACGGCGTTTCCACCTCACCGCTGGCGGATGTGTCCGTGACGAAATCTCTGCCGCCTGAGGTGTCTGAGATGATGCAGCTCAGCATTGAGAGTGGCTATAAGCGCTTCATCACGCTGGTGGCGGATTCCCGTAAAAAGACGCCAGACCAGATTGACCAGATCGCGCAGGGCCACGTCTGGACCGGACAGGATGCGAAGAGCAACGGTCTGGTAGACAGCCTGGGTGACTTCGATGACGCCGTGAAGAAAGCGGCGGAACTGGCGAAGCTGAAGCAGTGGCACGTGGACTATTATCAGGACGAACCGACGTTCTTCGATATGGTTATGGACAGCATGTCCGGCTCCGTCCGCGCCATGCTGCCGGAAACGCTTCAGGCGTATCTGCCGGCGCCGGTAGCGACTGCGGCTAAAGCCATGAAAGCGGAGAGCGATAAGCTCGCGGCCTTCAACGATCCGCAAAGCCGTTACGCGTTTTGCCTGACGTGTGCGAACGTGCGTTAAAAACCGTCCCCTCTTCCCGTGAAGAGGGGATTTTTTCTTTTGAAGAACAAGAACTCACTACCATGCAGAAGAAATCAATTTATGTCGCCTATACCGGCGGTACCATCGGTATGCAGCGCTCGGAAAATGGCTATATCCCGGTTTCCGGTCACTTGCAGCGCCAGCTGGCGCTGATGCCCGAATTCCACCGTCCGGAAATGCCGGATTTCACCATCCACGAGTATGAGCCGCTGATGGACTCCTCCGACATGACGCCGGAAGACTGGCAGCATATCGCGGACGATATTAAAGCCCATTACGACCAGTATGACGGCTTCGTGATCCTGCACGGCACCGACACCATGGCGTTCACCGCCTCGGCGCTCTCCTTCATGCTTGAGAACCTGAGCAAGCCCGTCATCGTGACCGGCTCGCAGATCCCGCTGGCGGAACTGCGTTCGGACGGGCAGATCAACCTGCTTAACTCCCTGTACGTGGCCGCTAATTACCCGATCAACGAAGTGTCGCTGTTCTTCAACAACCGGCTGTACCGCGGGAACCGTACCACTAAAGCGCACGCCGATGGTTTTGACGCGTTTGCCTCGCCTAACCTGCAACCGCTGCTGGAAGCGGGGATCCACATCCGTCGTCTGGGCACGCCGCCTGCGCCAAACACCGCAGGCGAGCTGATTGTTCACCCGATTACCCCGCAGCCGATTGGCGTGGTGACGATTTATCCTGGCATCTCCGCCGACGTGGTGCGCAACTTCCTGCGCCAGCCGGTGAAGGCGCTGATCCTGCGCTCCTATGGCGTGGGTAACGCTCCGCAGAACGGTGAGTTCCTGAAAGAGCTTCAGGAGGCGAGCGATCGCGGGATTGTGGTGGTCAACCTCACCCAGTGCATGTCCGGCAAGGTCAACATGGGCGGCTACGCCACCGGTAATGCCCTGGCGCACGCGGGCGTGATCAGCGGATTCGATATGACCGTTGAGGCAACGCTGACTAAACTTCACTATTTACTGAGTCAGGATCTGGATATTGATTCCATTCGCCGCGCCATGATGCAAAACCTGCGCGGCGAACTGACGCCGGACGAATAAGGAGTTCCCATGAAGCAACGCGCCCTGTTACTGGTCGATTTGCAAAATGATTTCTGTGCGGGCGGCGCGCTGGCCGTCGCGGAAGGCGACAGCACCGTAGACGTCGCCAATTCGCTGATTGCGTGGTGTAAGGCTCGCGGTCAAGCGGTCGTGGCGAGTCAGGACTGGCATCCGGCAAACCACGGCAGCTTTGCCAGCCAGCACAATGTTGAGCCTTATAGCCAGGGCGAGCTGGACGGGCTGGCGCAAACCTTCTGGCCCGATCACTGCGTACAGCAGACGGAAGGCGCCGAGCTGCATCCGCTGCTGAACCAGAAGGCGATCGACGCCGTGTTTCACAAGGGCGAAAACCCAACGATCGACAGCTACAGCGCTTTTTTCGATAACGGCCACCGCCAGAAAACGGCGCTGGACGCGTGGTTACGCCATCATGAGATCACCGAGCTGATTGTGCTGGGTCTGGCAACGGATTACTGCGTGAAGTTTACGGTGCTGGACGCGCTCCAGTTGGGCTATACCGTGAATGTCATCACCGACGGCTGTCGTGGGGTGAATATTCAGCCGCAGGACAGCGCCCAGGCGTTTATGGATATGGCGGCGGAAGGCGCAACGCTGTATACGCTGGCCGACTGGCTGGAGACGCAGGCGTAAGCTTTTTTAGCCGGGTGGCGGCTTCGCCTTACCCGGCCTACTTTCTCTGGTTTTGTAGGCCGGGTAAGCGCAGCGCCACCCGGCATTTCTCCCCCAATCTCCATAAAGTGAACTCCCTCGCATCACAGGCGAAGCGGCAATGCTATCCTCTTCAGGCTGTTTTTTCGCCACGCCTTTTTCTGTGGCGTGGTTATTTTTAGTCAAAGAGGATCTTATATGAAACGTTTGCCCTTGCTGGCAGCATTACCCTTGCTTTGCGCGTCGGTTGCTTACGCCGCGCCCCTGATGTCCGTGGGCTACTTCAATGGCGGTGGCGATGTGACCGCCGGACCGGGTGGCGATATCAATAAACTCGACGTTCGCCAGATCACCCACCTGAACTACTCGTTTGGTCTGGTCTATAACAACGAGAAAGACGAAACCAACGCCGCGCTGAAAGATCCGGCGAAGCTGCATCAAATCTGGTTATCTCCGAAAGTGGCGTCCGACCTGGCGTTAATTCCTCAGCTTCGTAAACAAAACCCGAACCTGAAAGTCCTGCTGTCCGTGGGCGGCTGGGGAGCGCGCGGTTTTTCTGGCGCAGCGGCAACCCAGGAGAGCCGCGCGGTGTTTATTCGCTCCGCGCAGGAGATCGTCAATAAATACGGCCTGGACGGGATCGATCTCGACTGGGAATTCCCGGTCAACGGCGCGTGGGGGCTGGTCGAGAGTAACCCTGCCGACAGGGATAATTTCACCGCGCTGTTAAAAGAGCTGCGTGACGCGTTTGGTCAGAAGAAGCTGGTCACGATTGCGGTGGGCGCGAATGCGGAAAGCCCGAAAAGCTGGGTGGACATGAAGGCCATTGCCCCCCTGCTCGATTACATCAACCTGATGACCTACGACATGGCGTACGGGACGCAGTATTTCAACGCCAATCTGTATGACTCCAGCGCCTGGCCAACGGTGGCCGAGGCCGATAAATACAGCGTCGATTTTGTGGTCAATAACTACCTGGCCGCCGGGCTTAAGCCGCAGCAGATGAACCTCGGGATCGGTTTTTACGGTCGCGTACCGAAGCGCGCCGTTGAACCGGGCATCGACTGGAGCAAACCGGACGCGCAAAACAATCCGGTGACCCAGCCCTACTTCGGTCCGCAGGAAATTGGCCTGTTTAAATCGCTTGGCTACGATCTGACCAAAGATACCTATGTGAAATACAATGATATCGTCAGCAAGCTGTTGAACGATCCGCAGAAACGCTTTACCGGGCACTGGGACGATCGGGCGAAGGTGCCGTGGCTGTCGGTAAAATCCGCCGACGGGAAGGCGCTGTTTGCGATCTCCTATGAGAACCCGCGTTCCGTGGCGATCAAAGCGGATTACATCAAGGAGAAAGGACTCGCAGGCGCCATGTTCTGGGAGTATGGCGCGGATGACAACAACCAGTTAGCGAAGCAGCTGGCGGAGTCGCTCGGGATCCAGCATAAGTAGTACGACATCAAGCCCTCTCCCTGTGGGTGAGGGCATCAACCCGCACCGTTATTGCATTTTCATCGTCGCAATCGGCTTTGGCGTAATGCCAAACTCTTCTTTCAGCTCGCGCTTGCTCTTCATCACCATCTGGCCTTGCGTGTCGATGGTCATGTGCTGTGCGTCGGTATTGTTACGCGCCTGCCACAGCATCACCAGCTGCAAGCTGTTCTCTTTTTGCTCCGGGGTCAGCGCCACGCCGTCCGGCCATTTTCCCAGCTCAACGGCCGTCACCAGACGCTGATACACCTCCGGGGTCATGCCTGCAATCATGTCATTAATATTCACGATCTCTCCCTTTCAAAGGAATAATTTGCTGAATCGTTTTTTCAACCTTTGGTCTGGTCGCCGTTTTCGTCATCGGTAAAGCTCATTGACGCCGAATTGACGCAGAAACGCTCCCCCGTCGGCTGCGGGCCGTCCGGAAAAACGTGCCCGAGATGGGCGTCACAGTTTCCGCAACGAATTTCGGTACGCACCATGCCGTGCGAGGAGTCCGTCAGGTAGCGGATCGCATCGTCGCTGACAGGCTCGTAAAAGCTCGGCCAGCCGCAGCCAGAATCATACTTAGTCTGGGAGTTAAACAGCGGTGCATCACACACCAGGCAATGGTAGACGCCTTCCCGCTTATTGTGCAGCAGACGCCCGGTAAACGGCGGTTCTGTGCCGTGATTTTGCGTCACGTAAAACTGCATCTCCGTCAGGTTTTTTTTCAGATCGTCGGGGTTATGTTGGTTCGACATATGCTTACATCTCGCTGTTGAAACAGACATCTTTTAACCCAGATTCTAACAAAACATTAACACCCGCGCGTGCACTTTTGTTCTAAACTTATGTGTCGCGAAAAGGCGGTCAGGCAATTGTGATCAATTTCACATTTTAATCCTGTGAGGCCTTTAAAATTCCGGGCGCAGCCCCCATGTGGTTGCTAGCTCAAAGGGAAAGTGAGGCGAGTCAGTCGCACAAACGTTAGTCACAGGATTGATTTGTCGCAATGATTGACACGATTCCGCTTG
>Ga0209370_1000533_pt1 | contig 48721 bp, 61 predicted proteins | sample AgamicAtPrz_FD_187164 | JGI IMG/M metagenome (GOLD analysis project Ga0209370, IMG submission 187164) | Agave microbial communities from Guanajuato, Mexico - At.P.rz (SPAdes) (version 2) | ecosystem: Host-associated > Plants > Phyllosphere > Phylloplane/Leaf | place: Guanajuato, Mexico...
CCCGTCGTCGGCGCGATCGTGAACGGCATCGCGCACGCGATCGGCCATCGTTTCACCGACCTGCCGGTGACCCCGCAAAAGATTCAGGAGGTGCTCGCATGACGACCGCCCAAACCGCGGCTTCGGCCGCGAGCGCCGGCGCGGCCGCGACCGGCGCTTCCGTGCCGAATGCGGCTTCGGCCGCTCCGGCGTCCGCACCCGCTGCACCCGCTGTGGCTTCGGCACCCATCGAGCGTCCGCTCGTCCGGTTCCAGCAGAAGCCGCTGTCGGTCAACATCAACGGCAAGGCCGTCGGCCCGATGCAGGTGCCCGAAGGGCTGATGATGATCGAGTTCCTGCACGAGTACCTCGGCCTCACCGGTTCGCGGCTCGGCTGCGGGCAGGGCATCTGCCACGCGTGCGTCGTGATCGTCGACAAGCCGGACGGCACGAGCGAGGAGATGCGCACCTGCATTACCGGCGCGCACTTCTTCCACGGCCGTTCGATCCGCACGATCGAAGGCCACGCGAAGCGCAACGAAGCCGGCGAAGTGGTCGAGCTGTCGCCGATCCAGCAGAAGTTCCTCGAGCACTTCAGCTTCCAGTGCGGCTACTGCACGCCGGGCTTCGTCAACGCGGCGACCGTGCTGATCGAACGCCTGAAGCGCGAGCCGATCGCGAAGGCCGACGTGGAACGCACGATCACCGACGCGCTCGACGCGCACCTCTGCCGCTGCACGGGCTATGTCCGCTACTACGAAGCCGTCAAGGACGTGGTGCTGACGACGCCGGGACTCGTGAAGGACGCCGCATGAAACGCACACTCGCTCATCGTGTCGCGCGGGCCGCGGGCTTGCCCGCGCTCGCAGCGGCGTGCGCGCTGCTGCTCGCCGCCTGTGGCGGCCACGACGCGCCGGCGTCGAGCGCGGCGTCCGGCGCGCCCGGCGCCGATGCGGTCGCGCGCGGGCGCTATCTCGTCAAGGCCGCCGACTGCGCGGCGTGCCACACCGCGAAGGACGGCGCGCCGTTCGCCGGCGGCGCGGCGCTCGAATCGCCGTTCGGCACGTTCTACGGCTCGAACATCACGCCCGACAAGGCGCACGGGATCGGCAACTGGAGTGCGGACGATTTCTACGCCGCGCTGCACGACGGCAAGGCGCCGGGCAAGCGCCTGTATCCGTCGATGCCGTACACGTCGTACCGGCAGCTCACGCGCGCCGACGCCGACGCGATGTACGCGTACCTGATGACGGTCAAGCCGGTCGCGCAGGAAAACCGCGCGCACGACCTGAAGTTCCCGTACAACCTGCGCTTCGGCATGGTCTTCTGGGACATGCTGTTCCTGAAGGACAGCCTGCCTGATGCGTCGGCCGGACAATCCGCCGACTGGCAGCGCGGCCGCTATCTCGCGGGCGCGCTCGGCCACTGCGCGGAATGCCACACGCCGCGCGCGTTCACGGGCCAGCTCGACGGCGCGAAGCCGTTCGCGGGCGCCGCACTCGGCCGCGTGGCCGCGCCCGACATCACGCCGGCCGGTCTCGCCGCGCGCGGCTGGACGGGCACCGACCTGCAGACGTTCTTCGACGTCGGCATCGCGCCGCAAGGCTCGGCGTTCGGCGAGATGTATCCGGTCGTGCACCTGAGCACGCAGTACCTGACGAAGGACGACCTGCGCGGCCTGTCGACGTATCTGCTCGGCGATACTCCGCCCGCGCCGCAACCGGTGAAGCCGGTGTCGGCCGATGCCGCGCAACTGGCCGCCGGCCGCTCGGTGTATCTCGCGGTCTGCGCGGGCTGTCACGGCTTCAACGGCGAAGGCAAGCCGCACGTGGCGGTGCCGATGAACGGCAATTCGACGGTGCGCCAGGGCGATCCGCGCAACCTGCTGGTCGCGATGCTCGACGGCATCGACGAGCAGACGTTCGCCGGTTTCGACAACCTGCAGCCGATGCCGGGCTTCGCGCGCACGCTGAGCGACGACGAACTCGCGCAGCTCGCGAACTACCTGCGCGCGACGTGGGGCGGCCAGCCCGCGAGCGTCACGCCGGCCGACGTGAAGGCGATGCGTTGAGTCGTGCCGCGGGGAGGGGCGTCACGGGCGAGGCAACCGGTTTCCGGGGCTCGCGCGCGCTGCGTCGCCCCGCGGCGCGTCAGTAGCCGCCGCCCCCTCCGCCACCGCCTCCGCCTCCGCCTCCGCCTCCGCTGCCTCCCGAGCCGCCGTACCGGCTCATGCCCGGCCCTTGCGACATACCGCTGCCCGACGACGTACAGCCCGCCGACAGCACGAGCACCAGCGCCGCGATCAGCGCAGCGGCCAACGTTGCCGATTTCATTGCAATCTCCTTGCAGCGCGCAGGCCACAGGAAAGGCGGTTCGCGTGAACCGCGCGTCTGCGCGATGACAAGACGTTTCGGCGGGGCGGTTATTCCATGTTTTTTGCGTATCGTCGCGGCGGCGCCTGGATCAACGATAGACGAGATCCGCGCGGCGGTTCTGCGCCCACGCTTCCTCGTCGTGGCCGAGCGCGACCGGCTTTTCCTTGCCGAGACTGACGGCCTCGAGTTGCGTCGCCGGCACGCCGAGCGTTTCGAGCGCGCTCGCCACGGCCTGCGAGCGGCGCTGGCCGAGCGCGACGTTGTATTCGGACGTGCCGCGCTCGTCGGTGTTGCCCTGGATCAGCACGCGCCGCGCGGGATGGCTGCGCAGGTAGTCGGCATGCGCCTGCAGCAGCGACTGGAATTCGGGCTTCACCGAGTACTGGTCGAAATCGAAGTAGATGCTGCGCTTGGCGAGCGGGCTGTTCGGATTGTTCAGATCGTCGGCCGTCACCGTCGCGACGGCTTCGCTCGAGGGTTCCGGCGCGGCGCCGGCATTCTCGGGCGTCTTCGCCGCGTGGTGACAACCGGCCAGCAGGACGAAAGTTGCCAGGACCGCAATTCGGTTCATTTTGCTCATCGTTCGACTCCAGCGGTTGACTGCGTTGAAAGCGTGGCGCGTGCCATTCGCACGCAGCCGTCCGGCCGCCATGGCGCGAAAGGGCCGGCTCCGTTGCCGTGATGCAGGTTCGTAAGCCGGTGGTGCGCCAGATGAAAGAATGTCGCGACCGGAACGCCGGATTGCGGCGTCGCTGCAAACAGATTAGGAAAAATGTCACAACGTGCCCAGTTTCTTCGCATTTTTTGCGCAAACGCGACAGCCGGGAGGCATTCTTGCTTCCGCCGGCGGTGTGGGGTACGCGACGCCATTGTGATGACGAGGCCGCGCACGGGGCGCGGCCTCGTCCGCGCCGGTCATGGCGATCGGGCGGCACGGGAAGCGCGTGCCGGATCCAGTGGGTCGGCCGCGTGACGCCGCAACGCACGCCGCCTCGTCAGAACTTGTGCCGCAACCCCAGCGCGACGACGGCCTGGTTGCCGTTCGCGGAAGGCGTCAAGGTCCAGACGGTCGCATTGAACGCAGGGTTGCCGTTGCCGCCGCTCACGCGCTGGTACGTGCCTTCGAGATACGCATCGGTGCGCTTGGACAGCGCATAGTCGGCCTGCGCGACGACCTGGTTCCATTTCGGGCGCGTCTGGCCCGTGCGGGTATCGAAGCGGCCCATCGTGTACGTGTATGCAGCGGCGACGGTCAACGCACGCGTGACGAAGTAGCGTCCGTCGATCGAGAAGTTGTCGAACACCAGCGATTCACCCTTCAGCGGTGTGATGTTGCCGCCCTGGAGCACACCCGTCACGCCGTCGGTGGTCGAATGCGACCATGCGGCGCCGACCGAGTGCGGCCCGAACGCATAACGGCCGGCCATCGCCCAGATCTGCTGGTTGCCGCCCGTGATCGTCGCCGAGCCGTCGACCGTGCTCAGCGCGCCATCCGGGTTCGGCGCGTTGCGGTCGCGGCTGATCTTCAGGTAGCCGGCGCCGAGCTTCAGCGGCCCGTTCGCATACGACACGCCCGTGCTCCACACCGCGTTGTTGGAGAACTGGCCGGCCGCGTTCGAGAACCCGACCATCGCGCCAAACCTTAGCCCGCGAACCGTCGGGCTCGTGTACTTCACCGCGTTGTTGATGCGCAGGTTGCGGTTCGAATCGTCGTTGTCGTACGGGTGGACCGCGAGATTGCCGCCCCAGCCGGGGCCGGACGCGCCGAGTGGCGTCACGAAATCGAGGATCAGGTCGTACTGGCGGCCGAACGAGAGCGTGCCGGCCGTCCTGGATTCCACGCCGATCCACGCCTGGCGGCCGAACAGATCGACGCCTTTCTGCGACAGCTTGCCGGTGGCGCCCGAGAAGCCGTTTTCGAGCGCGAAGACCGCGGCCGCTCCGCCGCCGAGATCCTCGCGGCCGCGCAGCCCCCAGCGCGACGCGTTCAGTGCGCCGCTCGTCATCGCGACGCCGCCGCTGCCGGGCGAGCCGGCACCGCGCGTGCGCTGGTTGGTGGAGTAGGTGATCGACGTGTCGATCAGGCCGTACAGCGTCACGCTGCTCTGGGCAAGCGCGACATCCGGCACGAAGCCGGTCAGGCAGGCGGCAATGACGGTCCCCGCGACGCGTGCGCCGGCATGCGGGTTCATTTGGCAGGAATGCATAGGCGTTTTTTGTTGTTGGACCGGCCTGGCGGTCGATGGGTCGGACGGCCATTATTGGAGATCGTGCGGCGGTCGATTAAGGCGTTGCACACGAAAGATCCTCTGCGGAATCGCTCGGAATCGCGGGGAGGCGATTGCGGGGAGGGGGCGTGTGTCGCGGCGCGCGGCGGGTCAGGGCGCCATCGTGCGAGGGTGTGTCGGACGACTAGCGGCGGGCGATCGACAGCGCCGCGTCGGCGCCGCCGTCTCGATAGGCGGCGCGAACGGCGTTCGTCTTCGCTTCGAGCGCTTCTGGCGAGTGCCACGGTCGCAGCCGGACGGCGATGCGTGGCAACTCGGCCAGTTGATCGCGCAACAGCACGATCGACCGGCAGCAACGGCAAGCCGACGATTGCGCATCGGGCGCGGCTGCGGCTTCTGCAAGCGCGGCGGTCCATTCGACGCCGCGATGGCGCCTGGCCGCGTCGAGGTGCGGCACATAACGCGCGTCGCCCGACAACGCGATCAGCAGCGCGGCCCAGTGCGCGCCGCGCCAGCCGAACTGCATGTCGCGTGTCAGGTCGTCCAGCAGCGCGTCGTTCAGCGCGGACAGGCTTTGCTGGCACAGATAGTGGAAGTCGAGCGGCTGATAGCGGACATGCGGGTAGTCGCGCAGCACATGCCGGAGTTCGACGCCGGACTCGACGGCGGCGGCGAGGAACCGTTCGGCAGGCGCGGGGCGGTTCAGCTGCAGCGTCTGAACACCGAGGAAAAGCCGGCTGATGTCGTCGGGGTGGTAGTGCATCGCGAATGTTGGGGTGAGCGCTCGGAGGTACGCCGTCCGGATTGCTTACTGGTCGCCCGACATCAGCGCCGTGTAGCGCCGCTGCATTTCGTCGGGCTCGACCGCTTCGATCGTATGCCCGATCACGGCCCGAGCTGCAATTCCGCGTGACCGATGCGCCCGGACGGCTCGACGAGCCGGAATGTCTCTCGCGCGCCGAATGCCTTCGCATAGAACGCGATGGCGTCTTCCGCGCGTTTGGCGCGCAGATACGGAAAGGCTTCGCGAATCGCCATGGTGCCCTCCGATGGGTGGCGTGGGTGTGGTTCGATCCTATCGGGTATCCGGCGCCCGGTCTTGAACGAAATTGACCGCCGCCGCCGCGGCCGTACGGGACGATATCCCGAGACCGGAATCCACCAGGATCGGACGCAATTCCACCTGGAACGACATGGAGCAGGGCAGAATAGGGCGCGCGCGGCGCATGCTGGTCGCTGTCGGCAGCGCGCCGGTTCATGAAAACCTGTCAAGTCTCCATGGCGTTTCCGATGCCCCCTATCTTGCGTCCCATCCGATCCGCCTCTCGAGCGGCGGCCGGCGTTGCATTCGTCGTCAGCCTGCTTGCCGGCTGCGCTGCGATGACTTCATCCGCGCCGGTCGACCCTCAGCAGCAGTTCGTTGCGGAGCAGCGAAATGCGAACATGCGGTACATCGACACCCTCGCGGCGTACAAGCCCGTTTTCCAGAATCCCGGCAACTACAGTCGAGCGCAAGTGCTGGAAAAGTACGACGCGGTTCTCTATCAATACTCGCTCGCTGCGGTGATCTGGGTTCGCGCAATCTATCCTGCCGCCCGGCAGACGCTGCCACCGTCCCTTCAACCGTTGCCTGCACCGTCCGGGCCGCTCAGCCTGGCAGACGTGAACCGACGCTACGAACACGCGCTCGGCATGAACGCCGGCATGTGGGAGATCAGCATGGCCGCGGATTTCGGCAAGCCGTCGAAACTGGCGGTCCCGAGATATGACGGGCCGTTGCTTTTCATGCCGTTCGCACCGCCTTTGCCGCCGCTGCAGGATGTTCGCGATCCGCAGTTCGCGCGGCTGGTGACCATGACGAAGAAGGTGGACGACGCGCAGAAGGCGGACCTCGCTCGACAGAACGCGGCGACCGCGAGGCAGATGGCGGAGAACGCCGCGATGCACGCGGCAAACCATCCCCCGGGACCGAATCCGCTGGACTCGATCGATCCGCGGACCGGGTTGCCGTATCCGGCACCGCAACAAGACACGCAGCGCTGGTGCACGATGATGGGCAACGGTGTGGGTGGTCGGGTGCCGTGTTGAACCGGGCGATCGACGGGGGGATCTGATATGACCATGGACGCCATGGGGATCGTCCCAGTCGCGTTCATCGCTGGCGCTCCTTGAGGGGGGGCTGGCGATCAACCTACAGGCCAAAATCCGTTCAATGGAATCAAGACGCAAGACAGTGGGCGTCGTCGCGCCCGCAGGTGTGCCCGATCCGCAAGGAATCGAGCGCGGCATCGCGCTCGTCGAAAGCTGGGGCTTCAAGGTTACGACGGGCGCGCATCTCGGCAGCCGGTACCGCTATTTCGCCGGTACCACCGAGGAGCGCGCGGACGATCTGCGGCGCGCCTTGATGGATCCGTCAATCGATATCGTCTGGCTCGCGCGAGGGGGATTCGGTTGCGCGCATCTGCTCGAGCACCTGCCCGACGAGATCGCGACGCCGAAGACGATCGTCGGTTTTTCCGACGCGACGTCGCTATTCTGTGCGCTTGCAGACCGGCCCGGCGTGCGCTTGTTGCATGGTCCGACATTCCACAGCCTGGCGACCAAGGTCGACGATGCGACGCGTGCCGACATGCGCGCCGTGCTGACCGGTGGCAAACGCGGCCCGCTGAGCCTGCGGCATTTGTCCGGCGCCCCTGGTGCCGTGCGGGGACGTCTGTGCGGCGGCAACGTGACGGTGCTCGCGAGCGTCGCGGGTACACGCTGGTCGCTTCGCTCACGCGACGCGATCGTACTGCTGGAGGACGTGACGGAATTCGGCTACCGGCTCGACCGCAGTCTGACGCAACTGCGTCTGAGCGGCGCGTTCGACGGGGCCCGCGCGTTCGTGCTCGGGCAATTCACGCGCTGCCCGATCCCGGATGGCGCGGATTTCACGCTCGAGCAGATGCTTGTCGACGTGCTGGGCGGCTTCGGCCTGCCGATCTACTCCGGTCTGCCGATCGGACATGAACACCGCAACATCACTTGGCAATACGGCAACCAGGCTGCCATCGAGAACAGCGCGATCCGGTTCGTCGCGTAGCGTCGAATCTAGAAGGACTGGAACGCGTATTCAAAGCCGGCTGTCCCGGGCCTGTTCGGTGCATCGCCGACTCCATGATCTGACCGGGAGCCGGCAAGCTTACCGAGGTCCAAACGCGACATTTCAACTTTGCCCAGATGCGACATTACTACTTTGCTCTTACATCGCCTGGATTGATAATTCACGTTATGTAAAGTCAGGCTGCTAGCGAAACCGGTACTTCTGTCAGGTTGAAGGAAACTGTTTGTAAACATACTTACAATCGCTTACACAGTTTCGCCCCTCGCAACGCCTATGAATGCCGCCGCCTGCCGTCACGGCGCGCTAGACGATTTTCTCGCGCTCACCGATGGCCTGTCCATCGCTCGAATCGCCCAAACACTCCGCTGCTGCACCCGCACCGTGCGGAACTATGTCGCCGGTCGCTCGCCGATCCCGTGGCATCGCATCGAAGTCCTGCGCCTGCTGGCGCTTGAATCCAACCGTGCTGCACACGCAGCGACGGCTCCCGGCGCCCGCGTCGACACGCCGTCGCCGGTACGCGCGAACATCGAGCCGGACCCGAACGCCCCGGACGTACCGCCCGATGAAATGCTGGCATGGGTCGCCGTCCATGCGCCGCATTACCTGTCGAGCCAACGTAGCCTTACGTACTACATTCGCGGCTGGAGCGTTGTGGACAAAATCCGCCGAGCCAAGCGCGAAGGTACGTTCGCGGCCGTGCTCGCCAAGTGGCGCACGCTCGCGCTGGATCTGCCGCGCTCATGGCGATCCGGCCCCCTCTGGACCGGCATCGGGCCACCGGCCTACGTGCCCCCATAAACGGCGACCAACGGGCTATGTTGGAGCGGCATCACGTTTCAGCACGTTGACGCGCGTCGGTCCGTCGCAAATACTGTATATCCATACAGTATTTGTTTCTGCATCATGCCGAGCGACGACGCGAACGTCTTGGAATTCTTCGATGAGCGCGCCGCGAGCATGACCTTCGACGGCGGTTTGCCGCGCCATGACGCCGACTTTCGCGCGATGGTTCGCACTCGCATGTACTTCGAGCCGCGCGGCATCCTCATGCCGTCGGGCAGTTATTTTTCGTCGTTCTGGAACCGTGAGTACGGATGGAACGACGATGCCGGAACAGTCGTGACCTTCCCCTGCGCGGTCGCCCTTTTCTCGATGTGGAACGCGGCGAAAGACGAAGCTGATCGAGTCGGACGCCTCTACTCGTCGTTGCCTCCGTGCGCGAACCGCTCGCCTTGATAGAATCCCGGCCAATCATCCGAACAAAACTGAGAGGGGCTGACGCGCAACGCGCCGACGCCATATTTCGAGGGACACACGCATGTTGAGAAAAATCGCTGTCGTCGGGGATACGTTGTCGAGCGGCGGTAGCGTCCTGCCGCACGGCGGGCCACCCATCACCATGAATGGGCATCAGGTCGCGTTGATCGGCGGCCCGGCTTTCTGCGCCGCTTGCAAGGCTACCGGCGTTATTGCGAAGTCTGGCGGGCCGTACCGCACGAGCATGGCGGGCGAATCAGCGCTCGATCAGGACATCGTACTGTGTGGATGCCCGCGGCCACCAAAAATCATTGCCGGACTCGGCGGCGAATCGTGGTGCGACGACATGATCGAGGGGCACGGCAAGGTGATATCGAGCCTGACCGCCACGGGCGGCGTTGCAGCGGTCAAGAAAGGCGCGTTCGATGAGCAGGTGAAGGCGACCGAGCATCAGGTCGAAGGCTTGCCGTACTACATCGAAACCGCTGACGGTCGTGTCCATTTCGGGCGCCTGGACGCGAGCGGGACATTGCCGCGCGTCTACACCGGCGACGATCCGGGCTCGTATACCGTTCATTGGGGCGACGACGCGCTCGCCAAGCACCACGGGGAATGATCGATGCCGCACACGAAACCAACCAAGATCGACACGAATACGCAAACGGGTTCGCAGAAAGAAATCCCCGTGAAGGCGATCACATTCAAAGAGCTTTGGGACGCCTACCCTTCCGGCGACCCGTACGACAATCCGGACTACACGAACCAGTGCGCCATTCGCATGAGCGTGACGTTGCATCGCGTCGGCGTCGGCATGAAGTCGTTTTCGCAGAAAACGGTTAAACCCATGTCCGGATCACCGACCATCGGCCGAATCATGCTCGACGGAAAGCCGACGGCAACGCGCGCGGATGAACTCGGGGAATGGTTGCAGCACCAGCCCTTCGCCGGGCTACCGAAAGCCGAAAACATAACCGGCCCCGATTGGGAATCGAAGGTGAAGGGGCGCACCGGCATAATCCAGTTCTCACGCTACTGGACGCGTGACGGCGAAGCCGCCGCGAATGCCAGCGGCGGCCACATCGACCTGTGGAACGGTTCACGTCTGACAGTGAGCGGCCCGCTCGATGCTGTAGCGACCTACAGTCGCGCGCTCGGCTTCCATTCGTTTGCTGCGGGGACGGGTTTTGGCTGGTCCGATCTTCGGAACTCGAAGCAAGTTCTTTTCTGGGAAATCAAATAATGCGGCGCCTATTGGGAACGATCGGATTTGCGATTGCCGGGCTCGTGAGCGTGATCGCGTGGTCTGCGGTCGATTCTCGCCTATGCACGGTCATCAAAGACTGGTGTACGCCACCGGCCGGGACATGCGGCGGCGGTGTCGACGCATGCGCCGCAACGACACACGCCACGATCGATCTGTTCGTCTACTTGTTCGGCCCGCCGATCCTGTTCGCCGCGCTCGGATTTTTCGTGTTTGCTCGTCGGCGTCCAGCGCATATCGTTGCGGCATACCTTGTCGGCGCGGTCATCGTCCAATGGGTACTGTGGTTCGTCGGGGTTCGGATTCTGCATATCTAATGCGATCCCGCTCAACAATAAAGCCCGCGCGTGCGGGCTTTTGTCGCTATGTATTTTTGTCGTCTTGAATACCGCCTGCACGGGCCTCGTCGCTCTTACCGGGCGAACTGTGCATGAGCTTCCATAAATGCCCACAAATCACTCCGCACGCGAATACGTAGACCTGCCGCGCATGCGCTGCACTATAGTTGGCTGGCGAGCCGCCATACGTGGATAGCGAGAGGACCTTTCCCTTCACCTCTTCTGAATCGAATGTTCCTTCGAACGGATGATGAGCAAAATAGTTGCGAATCTTTCGGATCAGTTCGATGTTTCTATAGAGCTCCTTGTCAACGAACCCGAAGGCATATGCAACAGCAATACGCTGTGAGAACGTAGCGAGCGGTCCCATTGCGCCAAATAGCTTCTCTGCGACCTTTTCGTCAACTGTTTTAGACTGCAGAAAAACGCCCAGATAGTGTTCGAGGAAGCTACCTGCAAGTATCGCGGCGCCACGATCCGATTCCTTGTGGAACGCTCCGATGAGGTCATTAATTTGGCGAAAGTCGATGTTTTCTGGAAGTGCCACGTAGTCCTCCTTGGGTTCCATATATCTTAACTCGCACCTACGCCGATTTTCTGAAATGCGTTCGGTGCCGATCCGTTGTCGGATCGTCGCGCATCTCCATTTCGAGCGTTGACGTGAACCCGCCGTTGCCGTCGATCCGAGACACGACACGTTTCACGAGCCACGGTGTTGCATCGATATCCGGTTTGAAGCCCTTCGCGTTCACCGTCATTTCCGGGTACACGTCGGCTCGGCCGAGCGCGAGCGTCATATCGAACGTTGCCTGTCCGCGCTGCGTGCGCGCGTATTCAGCCTTGGCCGCCGCTTCCGCATCAGCGCGCGAGCCGTATATTTCGGGCAACAGCTTCGTGCTGCGGTTGTTTTCGCCGCCGACGATCACGGACTCCTGCTTGCCCTTCTTCGACGTGTGCCAACGCGCGCGCACCGACGTGTAGCTTTCGCGCTGCGACACGTGATAGCGGTACGAATCGCCCGTCGCCTTCCGGATCTCGAGCGTCGGCAGAGGCTTACCGCTCGCGCTCGTGCCCGCCCCGATCGGCATGAACAGCAGCCGCCCATCCTTGACCGTCATCACCGCGTCGTACCGCTTCGCGAGCCGGGTCAAAAATGACATGTCGCTTTCGCTCGTCTGGTCGATATGCGCGATCCGGATTTTCGCGAGCGCGTCGCCGAGCGCAGGCGTCAGCTTGTGCCGTGCGGCAATCGTTTTGACGATATCGCCGATCGTCTGGCCGTGCCAGCTTTTGTCACGCCGCTCGTGCATGGCGTCCGTCATCGACGCCGAGCGGGCGCTCACCGTGATCTGGTCAGGCGCACCGTGGAACTCGAATTCATCGATCGTGAACGTGCCTTTGTCCACGAGCGTTTCGCCCTCCCACCCGATCGACAGTTTAAGTTCGGCGCCGCGCTTCGGCAGTTGGAGATCGCCGCGCGCGTCGTCCAACACCAGATTGAGGGAATCGGCTTCGTCGGCGCGCGATTCGCTCAACGTGAGATAGACGAGATACGGCGCGATCGTGCGTGACAGGTCGCGCCCATCGAGCGTGATGCGGTAATCGGCGCATGGGACGAGTCGCCGCGTCGGGAGCTTGGTCGATTGCACAAAATCCGCCACTTCCCTACCTCTTCTTAGCTTTCGGTTTCTTTGGCTTGACGTAGGGCGGCGATGCGCCGGGCGCCGCCTTATCGAGCGATCCGCTCGTCGGCTCGCTTGTCGCGGCGCCGCCATCAACCGACGCCGCGAGTGCTCGATCGTCCACACGCGTGATCGTCAACGTGAATTCGATTTTCTGCGGCACGCCGAGGATCGTGAAATACGAGTGCGTTTCGTGTAGCTCGTCGATAGTGTATGCGCCGTAGACGATGCCGCGCCCGTCCACCAGCACGTACGCATCCCCCGTGTTCGCCATTTCGGAAATCAGGTCCATCGAGATAGGCGAGCCGAGCACACCGGTTGCAATCATGCCTTGCATAGTGAACGTGTCGTCGCCCTGCCCGGCGAACTGACGTGCATCGCGCGCACCTACACGTGAATTGCTTGCGAACTTCCACGTGCGCCGACGCTGCATTTCGCTGAACGGCGCCGTGAGGGTGCCGAAAACGAACTGTCCGAGAGAAAGCAGCATGGCAGCCTCAGTCCGACAGGCGCGAGCTGACGCGACGGCGGTCCTCGCGCTCGACCTGATCAATCACGCGGCGCACTGCCGCCTCGAATTCCTTCACGTTGTCCCCATTCGCTACATTGATCGTGATGTAGTAATTCCGCGTTCCGCTGTCCACCGGCACCGCCTGCGACGCGCTTGCGGCCGACAGCGGCGGCCGGGTGTCGATCAGCGGTCTCATTTCGAGCGGCGAGGGCGCAGCGTTCGCCGTCAGTGCGCCGAACGTGATCGACGCGGCCCCGGCGAGCCGGGCAGCGGCACCGGCCACGATCGCGCGCTCGCCCTCGATCCCTTGCGCCGCGCCCTGCCCGATGAACCCGCCGAGCGCTGCGAAAACGCGGCTCGGGCTATGAATGCCAAGCTTTTCCTTGAACCAGCCGATAGCAGAGTCGCCCAACGACGAGATCGCCGACTTGACCGACGAGAGCGCCTCCGTGATGCCGTTCACGAGCCCGGCAACCATGTTGCCGCCGAACTCGGTAAATTTCGCAGGCAACTCGACGCCGAACCACGACATGACCGCCGCGAACGCGCGATAGAACAGACCGACCGGCGACCAATTCAGAATGAACGCTGCGATCCCGCCGATGCCGCCGTCGAACGCGGATTTGACCTCCGCCCACAGGCCCATGAAAAACGCCTTGATCGGCTCCCAGTGACGGTAAATGAGGTAGGCCGCTCCGGCGATCACAGCAACGACAGCAGTAATCGCAAGGCCGATCGGGTTCAGCAGCAACAGGCGGTCGACGGCGAAGATCGCACCGCCGAACGCACGGAATGCGCCACCCAACATAGCCAACGTGCCGCGCATCAAGCCGCCCTGCACGCCGAGCATTGCCAGCCCGTACCGGGTCAGCGCGAGCGGCCCGATAATCGCCGCGAGCCCGATCGTCAGCGAACCACCGGCCACGAGCACCGCACCGAGCGCCGCCAGACCGACCGCGAGTGCGCGCGCCGTGCCCGCGTTGCGCTCGGTCCACCCGCTCACACGCTCGATCAGGTTTGCGGTCAGTTCGAGTCCGCGGTTATACAGGGGCAGGATTTTCGACCCTAACTGTTCTTCGAGAATCGCTTTCTTCGACAACGCGTCGATTTCCTTGCCCTGCGGCAACGTCTGGCCGACGTTGAACCCCTGATCGATATCGTATGCGTGCTCGTTCAGTGCAACGCTCTTGTGAATCGCCTTGCGTTGCAGGAACATCGTGGCAAACAGGTTCGACGCACGACGGTTCGTGAAAATCGAACTGATCGCACTGAGAACGTCGCGTTCCTTCGTGATGCCCTTCTTCTCAAATTGCGGGAGCAGCGTCTGCTCCAACCACTCGAACGGCGACGACTTGAATTGATCGGTGTTCAGCAGCGCGCCATCGGCGAACGCCTTCACGAGCCCGGTTTTCTTGTTCCACTCGACCTTCTTTTTGTCGAGTAGGCCGAGCGACATGAGTTTGCGCGTCGCGCGCACGGTCGTGCGCCCTTCGATCAGGTTTTGATAGCCGGACATGACCGCACTACCCACCGTGTCACCGCCCATTTCCTGAATAAGCGGCTCCATCTGGTAGTAGAACGCATCCGGACGCATCAGCTTGGCGGCCGTGCCGCCCGTCTTGATGAACTCCTGCCACTGGTCGCCGCCGACGCGCCCGCCGGTCGCGGTGATGACCTTCTGCACCATGTTCGCTTCGCGATTGAACGTTGCGGCATCGTTCGTGCCGCCGCGCTGTTCGATCGCCTTCAACATGTTGATGAACTTCTGTTCGTTGTCGCCGCCTTGCTCGGTGCCGAACAACGAATCGTTCGCGAACTTCATTTTCGAGAGCGTCGGCAGAATCATTTCCGCGTGATGCTCGTCGTTGAGGATCGTCATGGCATCACGCATGAGCGTGAGGTTTTCCGTCGTGCTGACGCCGTAGGAATTGTGCTTGCGCGCGAAATCGATCGCCTTCCCGGTATCGTGGTCGCCGGCGCCGAGCGCCTGAATTCGCACCTCTTCCAGTTTCGCGTGCTTCGACTCATCGAGCACCGCCCCGACCCCGCCGAGCACGCGCCCGCCGACAGCGCGCGACGCGTAACCGCCGACAGCCAATTCGGACGCCGCACCGCGTGCGGCCTGATAGCGATCGCGCGCGGGCGCGAGCGACGCGCGGCGCCCATGTACAGCCTGCAACCGGCGCCCCTGTTCCGCGATTGTCTCGTTCGTTTTCGCCATGCTCGACTGCAACGATTTCTCGTAAGCCGTGAGCGTTTGCGTGCCGCGCCCGGCTTGCTGCATGCGCGCGTTCAATTCGCCGAGCCGGGTCCGCTGCTTCTCCTGCTGCTGCGTGAGCATGACGACGGACGCGGACGCCCGACGCATCGCGTTCTGCATCCGTACTGTGGGATTTTCCGTCGCCTTGATCTGCGCTTGCAGCCCGGCGAACTTCTCCTGTGCCGCTTTCAGCTTCGTGGCCGTCTGCCCCATTTCGGTACGGACGGCCTTCACTGCGTCGACGGTCTTTTGTTGCTTCTGCAGTTCGGAAAGCTGTTTCTTCGTGTCGGCGAGCGCGCGCGACAGGTTTTTGCTACCGGCAAGCGTTTGGCGAAGCGGGCGCGTCAGCCGATCGACCATATCGAACACGACGCGCAGTTTCAGTTCGTTATTCATTTCGTTCGTATCGCACTCGCGCCCGCTCGCGCCACTCCATCAGTTCAGAAACCGTCATCTGATCCATGACGACGGGCGTCCAGCCAAACACCGTCGCCACGTCCGCCATTGCGTCCTCTACTACGTCGGGGAGCCCATGCTTGCTCGCATGGCTTTCGTCATAAAAAAACCGCTGACGATCCCGGCCAGTTGCAGCAGGTCGGCTGGATCGAGCTTCGACACATCAGCTTCGGTCAGCGTCGGCGTGGTGATACGCGGCAGCACCTTGTGCAGCGCCGACACGTCGAGGTTCACGAGATCGGACAGCGACACGCCGCGCAGTTCGCCGGAACCGGGCTTGCGCAGCGTGATCGCTTTGATTTCGTTGTCGCCCTGACGAATCGGCTGATCGAGCGTATGGGTGTTTTCGGTGTTCAGTTCTTTCATTTTCGTTTCTCAGTGTGGTGAGTATTGCTGTGCAGACACGCCGCACGTTACGTTTAGACGCCGATGATCTTGCGGACCTGCGTAAGCGCATCCTTGCCGCCCACCAGTTCGATGAAGTTTTGCGCGTCGATTTCGATCACGGTTTCGCCGTTGATAGAAAGCTTGAAGTACGACAGCGCCAGCGTTCCCTTGGTCGTGGTGTCGTCGCCCGCTTTTGCGGTGCCAAAATCGATTTCGGAATAGCGACCGCGCCCGACAACTTCGACAGCAGTCCATTCATCGTCGCTGTCGTTCTTGTACGCACCAGCGAAGCGCAGCATCACACCATCGACGGACGCCGCGCCCCACTGGCTCAACATGTTTTTGTCGAGCCCGCCGAGCGACCATTCCATTTCCATTGCTTCCGGCCCGAAGTCGTATTTGACCGGCGCGACCATGCCGCCGCCGCGCCATTCCTCCATCTTGCGCGTAAGCTTCGGCAGCGTCAGTTCAGCCGTCTGGCCGATATACGACACGCCGTTTTGAAACACGTTGAAGTGCTTCAGTTTGGACGGCATTCCCATTTTTCTATCCTCCCTTCCCTATGTCTGACCCAGACGACTTGTCCAGGCGGGTGCGTTACGCGTTCACCTGCGACGCGAAATCGGCCAGATACTGATCGGTGATCTTCTGGCGCAGCGTGAGGTTTTCCAGCGGGGGCACAGGCGTGTAGTCGTAATTGATCACCGCCTTGCCGTCTTTCAGTGCCACGACACCGTTCTGTTCCGCGTCGAACCACGCCGAGCCGCCGATCAACTGGCCCTTGGTTTTCATTTCACGCATTTTTGCGTTGATGCCCTCAATCACGTCGCGCGGCAGCGCCGGAACCATCGCGCCGTCGATCACGACCATCTGTGCTTCGGCCATCGTATCGGCCAGCACCTGCGCCGTGCGGGTGTAGTTTTCGAACGCGAACAGCGGATCGTCGGATGCCGTGCGCGAGCCCCAGAATCGGAAGCCGTTTCGGTTGATCAGCGTCGTGACCTGATTCTCGTTGAGGAAACCCGCATCAGTCGCCGGGTTCTGCAAATCCCACGAAACCGGCTTGCTGATCCCTTCGACGCCGTTCACCGCGACGTTCGAGAGCGTCTTGTGCCAGCCGGTTTGTTGATCGATCTTCGCGCGCAGGCCGACTGCATACGCGACAGCGGGCACCTCAACCTCTTTCGACACGGCGTCGTCCCATGCGACGAAATCCGGCCAGATCACCATTACTTCACGTTGCCCGAACTTCTTCCGGTAGGCCACCGCCTCCTCCTGCGTGGCGACCAGTTCACCCGTTTCGTTGCGAGCCGCGACGTACGCCATCGCGCGTAGCAGTTGCCCGGTGGATGCCAACGCATTCGCGACGGGCTGCGTATCGAGCCCCGGAACTGCCAGAATCCGCGGCTTCACCTGCACCACGGACGGCGCCGATTCGAGCGCCTTGAGCCCGGTTTTCGTGCCGTCGGCATTCACGGTGCCGACAATGTTCGACGTGGTTTCCGCCGAATCCTTGCCTTGCGGGACGCGCACCACGACGGTGTACGGGCGGGTCTGTTTCTGGATCGCATCGAGCGTCGTGTACAGCGTGCCCTTTCGGCCCGCCTTGCCGAGCGCGGCCTGCACGTTCGTGAGCAGCACCGGCTTGTTCAGCGGGAACGTGATCGGGTCGGCATCGTCGCCGGTACAGACGACGCCGATAACGGCCGTCGAGATCGTAGTGATCGGACGGACGCCGGTGTTATCTTCAACGACGGCTACGCCGTGGTGATAGTCCTGCGCCATGATTGTTCTACTCCCTTGATATTGGATTGACGCGGCCCGGATCTGGACCGCACGTCATCGGTTCCGATCAGTCGGCGATGATTTCCGCGCCCGAGAACGCGTAACGGTTCGGCGCGTATTGTTTCAACGTGGCGTCGCCGTCCTCACCGTCCGGTACGGGCGCGACCAACGCGGCTTCTACGTACGCCTTCGGGTCTTTCCCGGCCTTCGGTACGCCCTCGACACTCAGCATCGAGTTTGCGAGCGGCGTGCGATTGGCACGGTGTGCCGCATCGTCATAGAAACTCGACATCTGCACCGACGTGCTGTTGGCCGCGAAATTGATCGTCACCGAGTCGATACGGTGAATGCTGGCGGGAGCTCCCGACAGTTCAACGGTGATCGTTTTCTTGAGGGTCATTGCTGGAATCTCCGATAAAGGTTCAGTAAATGGTTCGACAACGTTCCGGCTCAGACAGGCGAATCCGGCCATACAACATTCAAAGGGAACCCGGCCTGCTGCGGCACGTCGCGCAATGCAGCGCGGTACTTTCGAAGCGCCGCTTCGCGGTCGGCGTCGCCAGCATCCGCCGCTTGTTCGACCAATGGATCGACCTGTGCAAGCAGCGCGTCGCGCTCGCGCCGCACACGCCCGGCGGCGTCGATCACTTCGAATTCCGCTTCGAACTCCGGCCACCAACTCAACAGATCGGACGGGCTCGGCTGCGGAATGTCGGGCGGATACCAGATTGGCACCCACGCCGATTTCGTTTGTTCGTATGACTTCTCATCGACAGGGTGCGCGACCCAATAATCCTTGCAGCGAACAAGCTGCGGGAATTTCTTCGACAGAATGAAAGCCGCTTGCTCAACATGCAGCATGAATTTGTTCGTCATTGGTTCCTCAGTACTACGCCGTAGACCGTGATCGCATTCGCCGTCCCGTTGCCCGGACCGCTCAATCCGCAAACGACCCACGGCGCCGGCAGTGCGCCATTGAGGCGATCCACGGTGCCGAAATTGTTCACGCCGGAGTCCCACTGCACGCGCGCGCCAGCACTCGCTCGCGCGTTGATGTTCCCCCAGATATCGTCAATCTCGGCGCTCAGATAGCGCCCCCGCCACGTCAGATTCAGGTTCCCGTCGGTGGTGAGAATCTGTTGGCCGCGCATATACATCGTGCCCCAGTCGTCTATAGACCACGTGACGGCGTTGTACGTGTTGTTGATGAGTTCAATGCCGCCACCGCGTCGCGCACGAAGGTACGTCGATGCGCCATCGGCCGCACGTAAGCCAAGGTCCGCATCCCATCCATCCTTCATAAGCGTTAGGCGGCCCCACATCGTGCCGCCCGCGCGGTTGACGTAATTGCTCGGTAGATGGTTCGATAGCCATCCGCCCCACAGGCCTCCGTACAGGTTTCCGTCCGTAGCAACGCGGACGGCGCCATCGGCTGCCTGCAATTCGCCGCGCGCCGTGACCGTGCCGCCGTCGGTGACTGACAGGTTCGCAGCCGTATTCGCGCCATTCGTGACCATCCACTTTCCCGCCGACGCCTGCACCTGAACTCGCGGCGTGTACCCGTTCGAGTTGAAGACAAGCTGCGACCCGTAGTCGCCGGCTCCGTACAGTGTCACGTTTGCATTGACTTGCCCCCCGGCGTTCTTGTCGAGAGGCGTGACGTTCATGCTGTCCCACGGAGTAGCGCCGGCCCACGCCGGGCGCTTCACGAAATTGACCTGCTGAGTCAACCGTTGAATGTCGAGCACGCGGCGTTGTGTCGTCCCGTCATTCTCGAACGAGCTGATAGCGAAATCGTCGGTATCTGATTTGCCGATCGTGAAACGGGTCGCGTTGCCGTTCTTGAAATACATCGTCGCCCACGACGCCCCGCCGTCTACAGCGTATGCACGTCCGCGTACGAGCCCTTCGGCGTTGAGAATCGAACCGTCGTCAACAGCGCCGCCGACCAACACCCGGCCGCCATTCGGCACGAGCGCAACGGTCTGAATCGAGTTTCCACCGCTCTGCCGTGCAACGGTGATCCATGGCACACCGGACGTCCACCCATCCGTGATTGCGCGCCCCTGAAAGATACCGTCACCCGCCTTGAAGTCCCATACCTTCATGTCGGTCGCTGACGTGGCCGATTTGAAAATGATCGTGCCGCCGCCGTTATTGCCGAGCATCACGCCCGAACCCATCGCAGGAACAGCAAGCCCGTTCCCCGGCGCCGCGCCCGTGAACGACGCGGCACCGCCTACTTGCAGTGCGCTGTTGAGATCGTCGGTGGCGCCGCCAATTAGTACGCGGTTCTTCTCCCCGGCGACAAACCGCATCGTTTCCCGCCCGTTGTTCGCGACGGCAAACGCGCCATCGGCAATGTGATAGAGGCCGGTGTCGGGCGCGCCGTCGTTCACGAACGAGTACCCGGGGCGCGTCACCGTGCCTTCGGCGGCCAGAATCTGCCCGGACATGGTGATGCCCGTTGTTTGCGCGGGATTCGGTAGGTTGCCCGTGTTCCACACTTCGTTGCCGACGACGGTCAGATTTTTTTTGGCGAAATCGAATGCGAACATCGCTCCCGTGGACGGGAGGTAGAACCCAGCCGCATTGCTAGTTCCGAAGAAGTATCCGCCGCTCGGGCCAAGCTGCATGCGCGCCTCGTTCGGGCCATTGCTGACGTTGAGCATGCCCTTGACGGCCAACTGCCCGCCGACGTATGTCCCGGCGCCGGTGTCGTCCAGCATCACCGCGCCTGTAACAACGTTGACGGTCAGCGGCCGGAAGCTGTTCCACGACGCACCCGCATCGCTGTTGTTGCTCAGCAGAAGATAGAAATTCGCGCCATCGTTGCGCAGCAGCACGTCGCGACCATTACGCAGTCGGATATTGGCGCCGCCCGCATCGAGTCCCGATGACGAAATGCCGCCAGTGAACGCGCCATCGCCGCCGACCTGAAATGCGGTTTTGCCGTCGTCGTCGCGGTTGCCGACGACGACCCGGCCGCCGTACGTGATCCGCATCGCGCGGATCTGGTTCGCGTCGCTGTTCGCGTCGTTCGGTGTGCGGTTGATCCAGAAATCGAGGTATTCGCGGCCCCACGTTCCAGCGTCATATCCGGAACGGATCGACGCAACGAATCGTGCATTGGTGTCCACCGTGCCCGCCGCAAACGTGCCGTGAAAACGAATCTTCGCATCGCGGTTGAGTGCGCCGGATGCGGCCGCGACGGAGAGCTGCGCGTCCTGATCGGTCGGCGCCGACGTGATGCTCGCCGGGCCGGTCAGCTTCGGGCGAATGAGAGGCGCATACCATGCGGCGGCGGTCTTGGGCGTGACCGCACGCAAGGCATCCTTGCCGTCGTTGACCTCCTCCTGCGTTGCGAGTTCGATGACGCCCTGCACCGTTTCCGATGCAGGCGGGTTCAGGAACGAAGCGTCGCCGAAAACGAGCTTCGTCACGTCGATCGACACAAACTGCATGTCGGACGCCAGCATCAGGTATGCGGCGGGCGACTTCTCCATGATCGGGGTACTCTGCACGTACACCGCCGCCAGCACGCCGTTTTCCAGATAGAGCCCGTACCCATACAAGGAATATTGATCGTTCGTCGTGTCCTGAATCGTGACGTGGATCGTATCTTTCGCAACGTTCTTGCCGCCGAACGTGTTCACGCGCTTGCGCTCGTTCGGCATGACCGTCATAGCCGGGTCGAACACGAACGCCGCCGTACACAGACCGACTTCGGTCACGCGGTGCTCGTTCGTTCCCGTGTTGCCCTGCGCGACCAGCGCAGCGCGCCCGGCATCGGTTACTCGAATGAAATTCCCTGCCATGTCATTGTTCCGTCAACGTCAGACGACGATAGAGCGCGGCCTGTCCGCCTGCACCAATACCGATCGAGCCACTAAGGGAAAAGCCCTGTGTGAAGGTGTAGTGCGAGCGCACGGGCTTCGCGCGATCGACTTCCGCGAGAATGTCGGCGATATACGATGCGGTCGGCGGGTTGCCGTCCTCCGCCGCGACCGTCATCACCACGTCGAATGTGTACGGCTTGCCGGGCGGCTCTTGCTCGAACCATTCCCGCAAAGCGATGTTTCCGCCGAAGCTTTCGACCACTTCGCGGACAGCCGCGGCCGTGCCGTTCTTTCGAGCGATCGGGATAGCGGCTTTCACACGCGCTCGCTTGATGCGCTCGGGCCAGTCGTCTTTCCACGTCACAACACCCAAGTGCCACGCGAGCCACGGCAGCAGATCGAGCCGGATCGTGTCCGGGTTCATCAGGTCGCGGATCGGAACCGGCACCTCGCCAAGCCGCGCATTCGCGGCCGCGATTGCGCGCAGCAGCGGTGACGCATTCGGCGGCAGCAGATCACCCGCCATAGACGCCTCCCGGGGTGATCTTGACCGTCCGGCAGTACGGCGCCTGCGTCGCCGAAATCTCTACGTCAGCGGTCGGCGCATTCAACTTGACGCGCTCGACCCCGTTCACGTGCAACGCAGCGTAGATGCCCGACAACGTGACCTCGCGGCCGATACGATGCGTTTCCGCTACGTACGCCGCCAGCTTCGAGGCAGCCTCTTTCAGTACGACACTCGAATCCGGCCCGGGGAACGTGAACAGCACCGCGTCGACCCCGTAGCCGACGATCGTTGCACCACGCACCGTCACCTTGTCAGTGAGCGGGCGCACGTCATCGGCGCGAAGCGCCGCCGTCACGGCTTCGATCACCTCTTCGGACGGGGTGCCGTCGCCGTCGCGCGACAAGACCGTCACCAGCACTTCACCCGGGGCCGGGCTCGTCGCCGATGCGTCAAGCACCGAGCCGTGCGCGGCGAGCGCGTGCGAGCGATACGCGCCCTCCGGGCCCGCGACGGAATAGCCTTGCGGCGCCAACTGCGTGCGGTAACGCAAATCGGTGTTGCCTTCCATCACGGCCGGGGTACCGGTTTCCGGATCTGCAGGAGTGATTTCCAGACGTTCGACGCCGAGCAGCGCGGCCAGTTGATCCAGATCGCCGTCCATCGCGAACGCCAGCATGACCGCACGCGCTGCGTCGTTCACGCGTTGCCGCAGGTACATTTCGCGATACACGCTTTCTTGCAACATGATCGTGATCGGTTCCGATTCCAGTTCGAGCGCCGCCGCCACGTCCGCGCGCCGGTCGTCCGGTACGAGCGAAAGCAACCCTGCCTTACGCTCCGCGAGCAATGCCTCAAAATCGATTTCCTCGACAACATCGGGTGCGGGCAGGCGCGACAGATCGATCGGGGTACTCATGCGCCGATGCCCTCGACCGAGACCGACGTTTGGAAATCGACAGAAGCGCCGCGTACCGTCGTATAGCCTTCCACGATGACCGGCAACGCCCCTGCCGCGAATTCGCCCGACGTGATCGCGTCCTGATCGATCGAGACACGCGTGAGCGTCAAGCGGGGCTCCCACCGCATCAGCGCGGTTGCGACAGCCGCATACACCTGCGTGAGCACGCCTTGATTGCCGGGCGCGTCGATCTGGTCCGGCAGGTCCGAGCCGAACAGCCGCCGCTTCACGCGCGTGCGCAACGGCGTCGAAAAAATGATGGCGACCGACTGGCGCAGGTGATCCACACCTTCAACGTAACGCCCGGTCTGTGCATTCATCCCGATCATCACGCCCCCGCGATCGGCGGCGACACGAGCGCGAATTCGCCTTGCGCCCGGTGCGGATGGTGCGCCAGGCTCACACCGCTGGCTGTAACGTCGCCCGTGAAATCGGCCGACCCGTGGATCTGCATGACCGGGCCCAACCCGCTCTCGCCCGCTTGCCCGGTTGCGCCGCTCAGGAACGTGAACGGCCCTTCGACCGTGAGCGCGCCCGTGCATGTCGTTTGCGGCGCGTCGATCTTCACCGTTTCGGCCTTGACGGTCGCCGCCTGCGTTTCGATCAGCACGGACGCGGGCGCCGCGAAATGGATCGTGGCACCCGCAGGCAACGCGACCGTGAGCGCGTGGCTCGCGTCGTCGTACACGATCCGGCCACCGTCGGCGAACACGATCATGTGTTCGCTCGGGCTCGTGCTCGGCGCGGGGTAGTCGTCTGCATACTCGGCGCCAGATACCACGCCTTGCGACGGATCACCGCCCGGGCAGTCGATCACCACCGGCTCGCCGATGCTCGGCGCGCTCCATGTGCGGACTTTGCCCGCACGCGCGGCTTTCCACGGAAGCCAGTTCGTAGTGAGCCCTTCGCCGTCGGTGTCAGGATCACCGACGGCAACGCGGCATCGGGGCGCAGTCGGGTCGGCGAGATCGAGCGCAACCACGCGGCCGCGCAAAATCCCGTTCCGCTGTTGTCGTTGTGCTTCATTCGCCTGTGCCTGTCCCACGTGTGCCTCACCGCTGTATCAATCGATACGCCCATCGTGCCGCGCGCGCGATCGACAGGCGAGCGAAGGCGCCACGGCTCAGGCCGGGTACAAAATCAGCGAGGGATAGGCGACGGACGCGCGCGACCGCGCGTCAGCGTGCGGAAAGGTGTTCGAGGTAGTGATCGCGAATCATGCCGCGCTCGGGCTCAGTGAAGCCGAGCAGCACGCGACGGGGATAACGGTATTCCGGCCCGCCCGGCGCAACCGGGGCGCGCTCGCCGTGTTGGTGGACGGCTGCAATCTGCGCGACGCGCCCGGCGAATCCAACCGTGCCGCCGTCGGCCGTCGCCGCGACCGTCATAAACCGCGTCGTGCGCAGCTTCATGAACATGGCCTGACGCCTGATCCTGCCCGCGCTGGCACGCGCGGGCGGGCGTTTGCCCGACGCACGCTTTCGCGGTTCGAATGGCGTTCCGTCCGGGTTCGTTTGCTTCGCGATGCGAGCAGCCTGACTGCGCCGCAGATCGCGCACGATCGCGCGCAGCACGCCGCGTCGCTGCGCCGGCGTGAGCTTCGCGAGCAGTTCGCCCACCCACGAATCGAGCGCGGTTAGATTGTCCGTCACTGTCTGCGGGCCACGAGGATTGATTCAACCGGATCGACCAGCCATGCGGCCGAGTCCGTATCGACGTTTCCGGGCGCGCTATCGTCAACGGACACGTACGACCGGGTACCGTCCGGCGCCACCGTCACGACGACGTTTTCTGTCAGGGGGACGCGGATCGACAGATCGACGGCACCATGATTCAACATGTCCGCTTCGAACGTGATGCCGTTCTGCCGCGTGTCCGGGTTCTGCACGATGTCCGGCTGATTGCGCTTCGCCCACTCGACAATATCGCCCATCAGGGCGAACGTCGATCCGGCGAAATCGAGCAGCACGATACGCGCCACGTAGCGAATCACGTACGACTGCGCGCGCGACGCGTTCGATTCGGTCACACCTTCATCAACGAACACGAGCAGCCGATCGGGGTTTTCGGGCAAGTAAGCAACGGCACCCGTGATCGCGGCACGCAACGAATCGAGCTTTTTCACCGTGCGCCGTCCGGATCTGCGACCGTAGCCGCGCGCTCGGTGCGTGCCTGGCAGTCGGCAATCGCATCGACTGTCGCCGCGCATTGCGCCCACGCCGCCTTCGTCATCAGCAGCGCCGCATTCATGTCACGGTTCGTTTGCGGCGCCATCGCAGGCAACGCGCACCGCGTCACCGGCTGGCACGCGTTGAAGGTAATCACAGGCGCCGGTGAGATCGGGGCTTGCTTGCAGGCGGGCAACGTCAGCAGGCAGGACAGTATCAGCCCATGCGCGAGATTCGGGCGTTTCATTGAGGATTCTCCGGGTTGCGGCTTCGATGCGCGCCTGCGCCGCGCTGATCTGCGTGCGCGTCGTATCGAGCCGCTGTTGTAGTTCGGCGTTCGACTGCATATTCGCTTCCAGTCGCGCAATCGTCTGATCGCGTGCCGTCACCTGATCGCGCACAGCGCGTGCGGCTTGCTGTGCGTCCGCAACGTCCGCACGGAGTGATTGGACGTAGTGAACGCCACCCCATGCGGCGAGTGCAGCCGCACCGACCGCCAGCAGCTTCGCGACAAGCGGACTCATGCGCCCACCGTGTACGACGCCGATTCGCCACTGAAATGAGCGGTCAGCACCTGCCGACGCGGTTTCGCGCCGTCGGCCGCGAGGCCGATATGCACCCACCGGCCACCCTCGTGAATGAGCTGATCGAACGCGAGATTCGACGCCGCCAGCTTGCGCACGACGTCGAGCGGTGCGCCGAACTTCGGGCACACGAAATCGGCCGCGAGCCCGGCAAGGTGCGCGCTACTGGCGACGCCGCCCACCGCGCGATTCAGTGCCGGGCAACGATAGCCCGACGTGATCTGCATCGGCTTGCCGCCGAGCAGCACGCGAGCCTGTTCCAGCGTCTGCGCCAGACGCCGCAGGTTTTCGACCGTCGCGGCCGACGGCGTGTTGTCGATCTGCCGCGTGCGCGCTACGTCGCTCGCGGTCAGTTCTTCCAGCGTGAAATGGTCCGTCAACTGCATAGAGCCTCCCTGATTGCCTGCGTGCGGAGCGCGCCTTATCGGCCCGCGTCTGCCCCGCGATCCACTTCGCGCAACGCTCGATCGAGCGCCCGATCGAGCACCCGCGAACCGCCGTACCCGGCGAGCGTGATAACGCCCGCCTCAAGCACCGCTTGAAAATTCATCCATTCGGACGCGAAGAACGCCAGCAGCCCGGCCACCAGCGACACCACCAGATCCTTGGCGATTTCCAGCCCGATCGAGCGGACCGGCGCCACGTCGGCCGCAAGCTTCTGCAACGTGCTCGCGAGCCCACCAATGAACGACAGGAACAGGCACAGCGTCACGGCCGCGAGCGGGATGCTCGACAGATCGTCGCCGAACGTTACCGTTGCAGCCCACGCCGACGGCGGCCACACCACCGCCAGCCAGACCCACCGATACCGAATCAGGTTTTGCACGCAGCCCTCCGATGACGTTTTTCGAATTGATCATGGAACGCCAGCACCAGACTGGTAACGGCCATTCCGACATACAGCAGATAGGCGCCCCACGCGTCGCCGAGGATCGGCGCAAACACGAAGGGCGGCACGAGATAGCAGAACGCCGCGCCGACATACAGCGCGTGGCGATGCTGCACGAGCCACACGCACGCACAACGTCGCGGCAGGATGCCGTTCAGCAGCACGTCGGCGACCTGCACCATCGCGATTCCGATCATGGCGAGCGTCAGGATTGCGCCGGGCAAACCCTCCCGCCGCATCATCATGTCCGTGAGCGCGTGCGGCGCCGACACGCTGCGCGTGACGACCACGAGCGCGAGCACTGCATACAGAGCGCGGAACACGACAGCCCGCGCGCCGTGGTCTTGAAAACCGGGGTCTTTTCGCATACGAACCTCAATCGAATAGCTGAACCAGCGGCGCCGTTCCCGCGATCCCCGTCGGGTCCGGCATTTCGACTTCGAACCCGAGCGGGAGAAACAGGCCGATATCGGCCAATCCCGGATTCGCCTCTAACACCGCCTCGACCACGCCATCGGTGCGGCCGTACCAACGCCAGCAGAGCGCGTCGACGGTTTCGTTTTGTTGTGCGCGTACCTTCATCAGATCAGGTCCACCGTGACGCGCTGGCGGCGCATGATGTCCGAGACGGCCCAATACGCATCACGCCGCGCGTCCTCCGGCAAGCAATCCAGCGCCTCCGCTCGGCGCGCGCCACTGGCCGACGTGTCGTAACCGCGATAGCGCTCAACCAGCCACGCAAGCGCCCACGCGTACACGGCCCGGCGAAAGCGCGACACCTGAACGTTCACGCCGTCCACTTCGCCGCTCAGGGTCGCCGCCAGATCGGCCGCACCTTCGCGCTCGCGATCCGCGCGCCACTCGGCGAGCACGTCGCGGGTATGCGCGATGCCCTCGACTACCGCATCGCGAAACCGAGCGTCGGTGATCGTGCCGTCTTGCAGGCGCATCACTTCACGCGCGACGCGCAAATCGATTTCGGGAAACCAGCCGTCGCCCGGGATAACCGAGGCGACAGCAGGATCGGCCAGTTTCGGCGCGGTCGCGGCCGGGACGGGGGCGGTCGAAACGAAATCGTTCATCGCGGCACCGTTTCGGGGTGGCGGTGGACGCGTGCCGCTTGGCAAGGCGCAATGCCTGCCGCCCGGCACGCGTGCCGCCACGTCGCGAGGGACGCGTTACGCATCCGAGCCCTCACCTTCGGGGCCGGGTGCAGATTCTTTGCCGGACAGCAGCGTTTCGAGCCGCGCGATATCGCGCTTCACGCCGATCTTGTCGTTCAGTTCGAACGCGCGTCGGAACGCCGCAAGCGCGGCGTTCGGATCGGCCGCGGTCAGCGCCACGCCGTACGCCTTGAACAGCTTCGCGCGGATCTGATCGACCATATCGAAAGGCGCGGTAAGGTCGATCACTTCGGCCAGCAGGCCCGACGGCACGTCGGCCGTGTCGGCGAACCCTTCGGCCACCGTCGCCGGTAGCGTGCGGTCAAAATGCGCGGGCATGGTCAGCCCGTGGCGGATCGCGTAGCGGGCGATATCCATCGCCCCGCCCATGTCGCCGGCGTCGAGCCGCCACAGCATGATCGTTGTCACCACGTCATCCTGACCGCCCGCGTCGCGCTCCAACACTTCGCTGATGTACGGCACATAGTCGGGCAGGATTTCGCGCTTGATTTCGACCTTGCGCTCAACGGATTGCGTTTCCTTCAATCGACGCTGATCCGTCGCTAGCTTCGCGCGCATCATTTCGTACGCTCTGTCCTGCCCGCGCTGCGTGCTCGCCGCGACCTCGCCGCGCGTCTCGCCGGGTTCGGCGACGAACGCGGCCGACGCGGCGACGCGCATCAGGTGCCGAGTGATCGGGGTATGTCGCGTCATCGCCGCACCTTACTGACCGCCCGCAGGTGCGGGCGCACCGGCGAATTCGACGTTCTCGATCAGGCAACCGGCGCCGAAATCCTCGACCACGTATGCTTCGTTGCTCGATTCGAAGAACTCGACCTGATCGCGCTTCGGGTTATCGATCACCGCGCGCCGACGACCACCGATTTGCCAGTAGATCGACAGGTTTTTCGGGATGGTGATGAACAGCTTGCCGCGCGGCATGAACGGCACACGCATGGCCTGCAGATTGCCGATGCGCTTCTGGCTGATGACCATACTGGCCGCGAGCGATTCCGTCGGCGGGTTGTCGCGATCGAGGATCGGGAAATACTTGTCCAGGAGCGTATCGCGGCCGCACAGCACGACCAGTTCCGGGCTTTCGGCATACCACGGCTCGATCAGCGAATTCGTGGCCTCGTAGACGAGCGCGTCGAGGTTCTTGTAATCGCCATCGGCGCCGCCGATCACCAGCTTGCCCGAGCCCTTCTTTCCTTCACTGATCACACGATCCTTGGCCTGATCGCGGTACTTCTGCAGCCAGCCCTTATTCACATCTTCGAGGTTCGGGTTCTTCGTGCGATCGGACGTTGCAGCCCGGCCCACACCATTGAAGCCGATTCGAATCCGATCGAGCGCTTGTTGCGTCGCGTTCACGTCGCGCACCATCGTCTGGAAATTCGGGAACTGCGCCCACGCATCGAGCTTGCTGTACTTCAAATGCGTGTCGTAATTCGTCTGCGCGCAGACGTAAGCGTTCGGGTCCATGTCGGTCAGGTCGACCGTGGTTCGATCGGCCTTCGTGGTGTCGGTCGTGCTCGCGATCGGCGCGCCGATCAGCAGGCCGAGCTTTTCGCCCATCTGTTCGGTCACGCCCTGCACGTTGATGCTTTGCAGGAACGCCGCCGATTCTTGAATGCGTTTTTCGAGCGTTTGTTGCACGCTCGGCGCGACCGCGAATTTTTCCGCGACGCTCGCGACGCCGTTCAGCTTCGCGATGTTGTCCATGTAGCGCGTCAGTGCGCGCCGGGTAATCGGGTTCATGTGTTCTCCGGTGATTCGGTGTGTGGTGAGTGAGCGCAGCCGCCGTCAGCAGTCGGTCGCCTCCCAATCAGCGCCGCCCTTGGCGCTCGGTCGCGCGACCCCGCCCGGCTCGCTTTCGAGCTGCTTGCTCAGGGTGTTGAACGCTTCACGGTCTTTCTCGCGATCGGCCTTGACCGAAGCAAGGTCACGCGTCAGGTTCTCGATCAGCACCTGTTGCGACGCGCAGTGCATCGAGAGGCGCGTCACGGCATCCGCGTTCGAATCGCCGCTCACGCCGCTGCCGGGCGCCGGATCACTCGACGCGCGACCACCCTTCGGCGTCGGTGGTTGCGACGTATCCTTGGCGCCGATGCCGAACATTTCGGCAAACTTCGCCGCTACGGCCGAGGCGAACGACGCAGGCGACGCGGCCGGGTCGGCGGGCAAATCGGCGACAAGCGACGCCGCGTCGACCTCAACGGCGACCGAAAACAGGTTTTCCGGTGCGAGCTTTCGCGTCTTGAAGTGATCCGGGTGTTGCTGCGAGAACGTGAGGATTTCCGTGCCGAGGCTGGCCGGGCTGTCGGTGACACCGAGTCCGACGAGATATGCCTTGCCGGAGTCCGCGAAATTCGGCGCAATCTCGATGCTCGAATAGATCTTCTGGCGGGCCTTCGTCATCGCACGCAGATCGTCGGTCGGGTCGATTTGTGCGAACAGCGCGAGCTTGCCGTCCTCGACCGTCCGCGCTTCAGCGGCGCGAATATCACCGTATGCGCGAAACTGACCGTCGGGCAGAACGCCGCGAATGTGTTCCAGAAACACGCGCGCGCCATACGTCGCCGGGTTGTACGTGTCCGCCATTTCTTGAATCTGTTGTCGCGTGATGGCGCGACCGTCCGTCGTCGCGCCCTCCGTTGCCACCCGCACAAACTTCATTGTGTTTTCTCCCTGTTGATTCCTGTCCGCTTATCGAGCGTGAACACCATCGTGCGTGAGCACTGCAAACGCTTCAACGCACGCTCCCGTGTGACAGGCCGGGTACAGATTCAGACGGTCGATTTCGCGCTCGCGCGCGCGATACGCTCGACGCATGGTCAAACCTGCAAATCCCTTCTCCGAATTCCCGGCATCGAACGATGTATCCGCAACGAACGTGACGAGTTTCGCCACGCGCCGCGTCGCGCGTGATCTGTTTTGGAGCGGATGGAAAATTGCCGCCATCGCCGAGTACATCGGCGAGCCGCGGTCAACGGTGGAGACGTGGAAACAGCGCGAGGGATGGGACAAGGCAACGTCAACCGACAAGGTTATCGATGCGCTCGTGCAGCGACAGCGCGTATTGATTGCGAAGGAAAACAAGGACGGGAAGGACTTCAAAGAACTGGATTTGCTTGGCCGAGAAATGGAGCGCCAACAGCGCATACAGGCGCGCGCCGAGCGGGCCGAAGGTAGCGGTAGCGACAGCGGCCCGGCTAACGAAGGCAAGACGAGTGCATCGGCGCGCTCGTCGTCGCGCAAATCGAATCGCAACGTCATCACGGCCGAACAGGAGCAACGGCTGAAGGACGCGATGCGCGAACAACTGATCGGCCATCAAAACAGGTGGTTCGAGAATCGACACCTGCGCCGCCGCAACATCCTGAAGTCACGACAGATCGGCGCCACGTTCTATTTCGCGCACGAGGCGCTCGTGCGCGCACTGGAAACCGGCACGAATCAGATTTTTCTGTCGGCGAGTCGCGCGCAGGCGCACGTGTTCCGCTCGTATATCCAGAAATTCGCGTGGAACGCTGCGCAGGTTGAGCTAACCGGCGATCCAATGCGGCTATCGAACGGTGCGGAATTGATTTTTCTCGGCACCAGTTCCCGCACGGCCCAAAGCTACAACGGCGACCTGTATTTCGATGAGTATTTCTGGGTCAGCAACTTTGCGACGCTCAACAAGGTCGCGATGGGGATGGCGACGCATTCGCATTTGCGGATGACGCACTTCTCAACGCCGTCCACGACGACGCATGAAGCCTATCCCTTCTGGACCGGCGCGCACTTCAACCGCGACCGGGCCGACGACGAGCGCGTCGAGATCGACATTTCCCACACATCGCTTGCACCCGGCCGCCAGTGCGGCGACGGGCAATGGAGGCAGATCGTCACCGCTGAGGATGCGGTCGCGTCCGGGTTCACGAAACTGGATCTGGAGGACTTGCGCTCAACGAACAGCCCCGCCGATTTCGAGAACCTGTACATGTGCCAGTTCGTGGACGACACCAGTTCGGTGTTCGCCTTCCGGCTCGTACAGGCGTGCATGGTCGATTCATGGGACGTGTGGACGGACGTAAAACCGTTGCTCGATCGGCCGTTCGGCTGGAAGCCGGTATGGATTGGCTACGACCCTGCCCTTACTGGCGACTCGGCCGGGTGCGTTGTGATCGCCCCGCCCGAGCAGCCGAACGGAAAATTCCGCGTGCTCGAACGGCATCGCTGGAAGGGCATCGACTTCGAAACGCAGGCCGAGAAAATCCGCGAATTGACGCAGCGCTACCACGTGACCTATATCGCGATCGATACGACCGGCATCGGTCACGGTGTGCATCAGCTTGTGCGCCAGTTCTTCCCGCGCGTCGTACCGATCAATTATTCGCCCGAGGTGAAAAACCGCCTTGTCCTGAAAGGCATGTCGGTGATCGGGAAAAAGCGCCTGGAATTCGACGCGGGTATGACCGACCTCGCGCAATCGTTTCTGTCCATCCGCCGAGCCATGACGCCGAGCGGCACAAAGATGACCTACACCGCCGCGCGTAACGAAGAAATCGGCCATGCTGACCTCGCATGGGCCTGCCTTCACGCGCTGGATAACGAACCCCTCGAAGGTGCCAGCCGCGCACGCAGCACCGTGGAGATTTACTGATGAGCACTGCCCTCGTTCCGACCACCGACGCGCACGACGTTGCGACGCGCGCGCCGCTGTCCTCAATCGAAACATTCACGTTCGGCGATGCGGTCGCCGCGATCGACGGCGCCGACATTCTCGACTACGCCGAACTGTGGGCGATCGATGATTATTTCGAGCCACCGATCAGCCGCGCCGGGCTGGCGAAATCGCTTCGTGCGGGCACGCATCACGCGTCCGCGCTGTACTTCAAACGGAACGTGCTCGCCTCGACGTTCATTGAGCATCCGAAGTTCTCGCGCGATGCGTTTCGCCGCCTCGCACTCGATTTTCTGGTTTTCGGCGACGCGTACCTCGAACGCGAGCGCAACCGTGCTGGGGGGGCGCTCCGCTATCGCCCTTCCCCCGCGAAATACACGCGCCGAAAAACGGATCTGGTCAATTTCGTTTTCATCGACGGCTTTCTCAACCGCCACCAGTTCGATACGGGCTCGATCTTCCAGTTGATGGAGCCGGACGTGAATCAGGAGGTGTACGGCATGCCCGAGTACATCGCATCGTTGCAATCCGCGTGGTTGAACGAGTCCGCCACCCTGTTCCGGCGCCGCTACTACGCGAACGGCTCGCACGCCGGGTTCATCTTGTACCTCAACGATCCGAATATGGACCCGGACGACGTAGACGCGATCCGGAAGGCGTTACGCGACTCGAAGGGCATCGGCAATTTCCGAAACCTGTTTCTGCACTCGGCCGCGCGAAACAGCGGCGGCGAAAAAGGCGCTGTCCAACTGATCCCGATTTCCGAGGTTGCAGCGAAAGACCAGTTTTTCGACATCAAGAACGTGACGCGCGACGACACGCTCGCGGCCCACCGAGTTCCACCGCAGTTGCTTGGCATCGTGCCGAGCAATACGGGCGGGTTCGGTGCAGCCGACACAGCCGCTCGCGTGTTCGGACGGAACGAAATAGTGCCGCTGCAACAGCAATTCCTCAAAATCAACGAGTGGGCTGGCGAGAAGATCGTTAGTTTTGTGGATTATGTGATGCCGTAGACAACATATTTCCAGAAATTGTTATCGGCAGGCCAGAAAGGACCGAACTGCAACAAGTCGAAATTGATCGGCGCGCAACCACGGACAACACACATCTCGCAATCTCAGTACGGGTCTAGCGACGCGCCGGCAGCATTCAACACGGCTACAAACTCACTGTTCGTTCTCAAGTAGCGTGCAGCCTCCGAATCCATGAATTGAATTCCCATAATTACCAATCTGAGTTGAGAGAAGTCAGTGAAATTTATCAATGTATTGAAATAATCCTCCCTCACCTCCAACGAAAACCCTTTGGCGTCGGCCAGCTTGTCGGAAATCATTTTTACGCAGATATAGAACGCGCGAACAATTCCAAATATTTGGTCGGTTGAATCCGTTTTTTCAATATAATCAGTGATTCGCTGATCCGAACCTCCCAAATCCCTAAGCAGTCCAATTTCAGCTTCGATTTTCATTATCGCATCGGCGCCCCGCTTCGTTACCTTCACGCCATCGATGGGGAAATCGATCCGAAATCTCTCCAGGAGCGACTTCTGAGAATCTATCATATTGAATAGAAGATCAGAGAACGATTTTAAGCGCTCCGCTTTTTCGCTCTCTTTTGCATCCTCCCGAAGAGCTATGTTCGCTTTATTTTGGGAGTCGAGCGTTTTCACCATGAATATCAGAGTGAAAAAGGTCAAAATTGGACCAACCACGCCTCCCACATAACTTCCAAATTCGCTCCAAGCTGTCGAACTGGTTGAAAGCTCTTGATCCAAAAACAGGGAAAATCGCACCCAATAGGCCGCCACAGCCAAAAAGGCTGTAATCATGGCAGCGATGATGTAGCGATTCAAAGTCAAAGCTCCTTAATAATATACTTAACGGCTTTCCCACCCTTAAGTTCAATCGGTCGAGCAACAATATCTAAGTGATGCCGGTTTTCCGGTAGCTTGCCGTTATTGTAGGCCAGATTTGCCGCAATCTTGTCTTTGATTGCGAGCGGCACATCTTCGTATTTTCCGTGAAATCCAAAGGCGACCGTACTCCCGCCCTCCACTAACTCCAATCTCCCATTTCCGGTATTGATATTAAGCCTTGTGATCGCGGCAGCGATTTGAACATCTTTGCGACCAAGCCGCGCATGAATGGTTTCGGCCGTATTTTGATCGAAGCTAGCAAGCACCGTTTGATCGTGACTATTTTTTCTGTAACGAATTTTAACTTCGTACCCGAATTTCTCTGAGACTTGATGAAGATTTTTCATGGGAGATCTTCGCAGTTGTTCCACAAGAGAATCACCCCTAGCCCCCAATTCTGAAATAACCTGAGCAGCCTCTACACTCAAATCATGCTCGCGAACTTTATAAACGGCTTCGTCGAGAAAGTGGGACATTAACTCCAAAAACGTCGCCCTTCCAATTTGGTTGAATCTCTTTTGAACTTTTTCGTCGTATATTTCGATGCCGAATATGTGACCGTAAGACCCTTTGAAACTCTGCTTAAGTATTGTTCGGATATCTTTTTTATGAGTTTGTCGTTGAGGCACATGCTCGGTCAGTAGGGTCTCTGCGATGCATCGTGCCACGTCCGATACGCCCTGTAGCGTGTCCAAGCCTGCCTTCATGTCGACGGACGCTTCCGGCGAGTCGATAACAGCATCAAAATTCAAAGCCATATGATTATTTTCCCCGTTTGATCGGCGGAGACAACCAACAGCCCCCGTATCGCCCGCCGATATGTAGTATTCACGTGGCGATTTATAGCACAGCAGTGCCTCATCGTGGTTCCCGGCCGGCGCAAACGACCCCACACAATGCTCGCCGCTGGCGCATGCGTCTACAGTCTGGCGCCGTGCGTCTGGCTGCGTCTGCGCGTTTCCGCCGAAAATCGCCGAAACCCGCCCCGCGCGCCTGCGCCGGGCCGGCGGTTTGCGTCTGAAAGTGCCCCTTTTTTGGAGCGGGCAGGCGCGGAGGGGACTGCGCTATCCGGGCGCCGGGACGCGGGCCGACCACCTGCCCGGGGCGTGCGATCCACCCCCGGCAAACCCGCGTACGGCCCGCCACGGGCACGCCGACGACCCGGCCAAGGGGTCGGACGCGTTAAGGCTCGAACCGCTCAGAAGCCCGGAAATCGCGCCGGGTGCGGTGCGTCGATTCCCTGCCGTGATATCACTTTTTGATTGCACTTTGATAGCACTTTCTGCTATCATCTGGACATGAAATCGAAACACGCCCGCACCCTCGCCGCTATCTTCACGAAGCCCACGCTGGGCGGGATCGTGTTTTCTGATATTGAGTCGCTCGTTGCCGCGCTCGGCGGCGAAATTCACGAAGGCGCCGGGTCGCGCATCGCCTTCGAACTGAATGGCACCCGCCGCTATCACCACCGCCCGCACCCGGGCAAAGAGGCGAAGCGGTATCAGGTGGAGGATCTGCGCGACTGGTTTATCGAAATGGGAATCAAGCCATGAACAACGCCATGTCTTACAAAGGATATTTCGCCCGGATCGATTTCGACGGGCGCGATAACATTTTCGTCGGCCACGTGCTCGGCGTGGATGACAAGATCAGTTTCCACGGCGAGACGGTGGACGAACTGTCGCGAGACTTTCATGCGGCCGTCGATCACTATCTAGACGACTGCAAACGCGCGGGGCGCGAGCCACAGAAGCCCGCGTCCGGCAAATTGATGCTACGCATTGATCCGGCCGTGCATGCGCGTGTCGGCATTGCCGCCGCCCTGTCGGACGAAAGCATCAACCAATGGTCGGAGGAAGTATTGGGGCGCGCGGCCCGTGAGGTGTTGGAGCGCGCCGGTTTCGCGAACGACGAGCGCGCCCCGGCGCAAACAGCCTAAACGCTAGGCGTTACCCGCGACAGGTGATTCGACGGCCGCCGCTCGCTCAAGAGCCGCGATGCGTTCATGTTGAGCGAGCAGCAGCGCCGCGAGCGTGATGAACGCCCCACCGTAGCCGCCACCAAAGCCGGTATGCGTTGCACTGTACCGTTGCTCGAGCCGGTGTCGGTCACCGTTTTCCATAACGATGGTAAGCCCCGTGCCGGTGCTGTCGAACTCAACCAACTTGATATCGCCGCGTTGCTCGTGATTGACGATGACCCAACCGTTTTTCTCGTCTTGCATCACGCCTCCCGATCGAGCGCCCGCACGCCCGCCTCATCTACTGGTTCATCGTAAGGTGCTGCGCGATAGGCCCGCCCTGCGCGCCACATATGCCAGCCCGGCCCGCGTGCCTCGATCACGGATTCAGCGAACTGTCGGGCGGCATTCGGAAATTCGGCGCGGCCGTCCAGCGGCAACGTCTGCACGTAGGCATCGATAAACGCTGTCCGCTCTTCTGCCGACACCGTTTCCGGGCAGTTCCACGAGCGCGCGGCGCATTCCATCCACACGGCCCACCCGATGCCGTGCCAGCCGTCACGGTCGCCAGCATGGAACCATGCCCCGGTCGCCCAATACTGCGCGAAGCGCGGTTCTTCGTCGCGCGCCATTGCTTCCCGATCGGCGGCGGACATCGCCGCGAGCGCCGTCATTTCGCACCTCGCTCGCGTGCGCTCACAATCGCTGCGCGCAGATCGGCGCCCTCACCAGACACCGGCTTTTCGATCACGTCGAACACGTCAACGCGAAACACCGGCTGTTCGCCTGCCACGTGCATTTTGCTGATCGTGACGTTGCTTTGATCCGCAAGCCAGTCGAGCATATCGGCATCGTTTGACCTGGCTGTTTGTTTCTGGCCGCCGACGGCTTTCAGGGTCTTTGGCGTGACCTTCTTCTTTCCCGCTGCTTTCGCTACCTCCTTTGCGGCCTCCCACTGCCCCACCGCGCCCGCGCCCGCCTCTTTGACCAGTTTTCGCGCAGCCGTTGCCGAGACTTCACCAGCCTGCACGGCCTCGCGGATTGGAGTCGGTGCAGACAACAGAGCAAGCGCACCACGAACTTTAGTAATCGAGCAGGGCCAACGGCGGGCGATTGTTTCCTCCGCTATTCCGCGGCCGAGCATCCGCTTCATCAACATTGCCTCACCGAGCGGCGTAAGCTGGCGCCCGCTGTTCGATTGACGCTTTGCGAACATCCGATCTTCTTCCGTCGTGCCGAGTTCTTCGCATACGACAGGAACGGCTTCGATGCCCGCACCCTCGCGGTTCGCAAGCTGAACCGCGTCCCAGCGCGTATGCCCGTCGGTGATATACAGGAACCCGTCATCTGCGGGGCAAACCAACAGGGGTTTATGGCGGAAGAATCCGTTTTCCTTCATCGAATCGGCATATTCCCGCACGGCCGCCGGATAGTCAGGGTCTACAAGACGCTCCGCGTTGAATCCCGGCCGAACGCGGATCGCATCGAGCGATACCCTGTAAATGTCCACGGTTCCCTGTCGGTACGGGCTTACGGTCTTTTTCGCGTTGCCCGGCACCAGTTCCATTTCGGCCTGTACGGTCGTTTCAGCATTCATCGTTCATCCCCTTTCAAGTACCCCGGCGACGGAATGTCGCCATCATCAGAATCCGACCCGCCGTCTGGCGAGTCATCAAAAAGCGAAAGCGACTCCCGCCGTTCGGCACGGCGCACCGGCTGCTCGGCGGGCGTCATCGTGAGCGCTGTTCGGTACGTGTGACCACACAGCACGTTGTCGCACTGGAAATCCACGTTCCAACATAGTTCCGACGTGCGCAGCATCGCGCGCGCTATGCCGCGCGCCCCGCAATGCGGACAAGGCATCGTCCATCGCATGTCAGAGCCCGATCCGCTTCGACGTCCGGGAATTGACGCTGCCGAGCAGCGGGCCTGCACGGACTATCGGAATATCGAGCCCGTCACGTGGCGCGGCCGACGGCGATAGTGAATACAGGATTTCGACCGACGCGGGCGCGCGGAACCCGCAATCCGGGCACCAGAAATACAAGCGGCGCATCGTGTCGCTCATCGGCTCAGAATGACGGGCCTCGATCTTCCCGTCGCACGCAGGACACTGAATCGACATGTCGTGCGGATCGCGATAGCTGGCGTTCATATGGTTCCCGTCAAAATGAAGTGGTGTTCGAGCCCGCGCGGTCATAGTCCGCGAGCCAATCCCGCACGTCGTCAGGCGATATGCGGATCACGTCGGCCGCGCGTGCCGAATGCGGCATGCGCGATGTCATTTCGCTGTCTGTCGCCGGATCTGGCGCGCTTACGCCCGCCGCGACGTGCTCGGCGCGGTCATAGTCGGCGAGCCAGTCGTCTATCTCGGCCGCCGACGCGGCGGCGTCCTGCGTACAGTTATTGACACGAGTCCAAGCGCGCGCTGCGCGCGCGAAACCCGACTCCTCCGCTTCGCGCTTGCGCGGCGCAATCTTCCACGTGTGATGAACCGTACGCACGATGATGTGCGCGAACTTCCGGCGAACGACAATGCCGTCGTTCTCGAAGCGGATGCCCGACGCCTCAAGCCCTTTCACGACTTCGCCGACGGCCTCGCCATAGCGACCAAGGCGCGATTCAAACTCGCGGTAGAGCTGCACCGGGCGATCATCGCGGCGACAGTGAATCCCGCCATTCGCCATCACGTATTTCGCCCACGACGCAGGCGTGATTTCGCCGTCGCGGTGTTGAAGCTTATTCACGGCCTCGTACATTTCATCGAGAACGGTCGGTGCGCCCTCCGGCACCTTGTCCATCCGGCGCGCCTCGCGCCACGTCGTCACCGGCGGCCCGCCGACCTGCTGAAACTGGCGAATGCGCCACGTGGACGCCCACGCATCGACGCGCAACGACGTTTCGAGCCCGGCGTTACCGAGCATGTCGTCTTGAATGCCGAAGCCATCGATATTCTTTGCGACGTACTTCGCGATGTATCCCGCAGCGGTGCCGCGCTTCCAGTCGATCGGCTTGAAGTCAACACGATGGTGTTTCGCTCCGCGTTCGTCGGGTGAGTCGAGCAACGCATAACGGCGAATCCATGCACAAATACGCGGCATGAGCGCCGCATCCTCATCGCGAACAAAGACACTTTTCACACGCCCACGCTGGCCGGGCGCCCGAACGCCTTGGCGCTTGCGGTACAACAACGGATCGAAGAACACGAGAAAGTGCCAGTGCGGCGTACCGTCGTGGTTTGGCTCGGCAATGCGGAAGCCGTACCAGCGGACACCGCGATTGCTCAGGTAAGCGCGCAGTTTCGCGAACATGGCGGACAGGTAGGCTTGCGCCTCGTTCGGCAACGTCCCGTCATAGCGCGGATTCTCCCGCACGCAGTGTCCGATGCGCTTCCCTTGGATTCGCTTCTTCCCTTTCGTGAAGCGGTGCATGCGCGACGGACAGGTGATCGTGAAAAACAGGCCGACGTGACCGAGTTCGCGCGCGATATCCTCGAACCCCTTGATCCGGGTCATCAACTCACCTCGCTTTACGGCGGGCGACGAAACCGACCGGTCCCGCAATTCGGCGAGCGTGAAGCATGCGCCGTCTTCATTGGTCGCAAGGATGTTTTTCAGGATTTCATCGTTGCGCGCGCGCTGCTGCGCGCGGCGCTTGAGCGACTCGTCGGACACGTACGCGCCCATTTTTGCGTTGATGAAGCCGAGCGCGAGCGCCGCAGCCTCGAAGTACTGTGCGTGCATCACGCGAATGCGCTTGCGCCACCAGATCGCACACGTCATGCGCAGAATCGCGGGCTCGTCCATCACACCATGGATGACGCCAGTACGCGCCGAAACACGCATCGGCGACGGTGGTTCGCAGTTGAACTGGCGCACGACGCGTTCGAGCGCCGCACGCCTTGCCTTCACGCAGGTGTAATCGGGGGCAAGACCAAGGCATTCCGCCGCCTTACGCGCGGCCGCTTCGCGGATCGTGGCATCGTCGGCATTGAGTGGAAGCTTGAGTGCGTTGAGACGTGACGTGATATCGAGCAGGAACAGATTCGCGGTGCGGCGTGCGTCGATATTGCGCGCGGCGTGACGCTCGCGCCATTGTTGGTCGATCCGGTCGCGCCAGCGAACCGGAAAGCCTTGAAGTCGCTCTGACGCCCATTGCTCATCGGTCGACATGCGGCGAAATGCCATCACCTACCCACGCAATTAGATGGCGCCGCGCCGAAGCGCATCGCGGATCAACTCTGCACCGCGACGCGCGCTTTCGCGCGTCTTACGCGGCTCGCCAAATTCGCCGGATGCTATGCTTTCGCCCTCCGACCAAGAGAAGTTCCACCCGTTGACGGAAAACACGCCCATGCGCCATCCGTCAGCCATCGAATAAGGACCACGCTCAACAACATGGAATTCATCCTCATTCCTGGCAAGTCGTCCGACCTCGCCGAGCGCGCCCTCGTGCGACTCAGGAGCTTCATTGAGCAATACGCCCCGAACACCGACAACACTTTCGACCGGTTCATCAACACCCTGCACAAGGTGGAAATTCTCGACGATGCTGGCGCAGTACGGGCAAACCTGAATTGCTACGGAGCCGGGGAGCTTCGAAGCGCAATTCTTTATCTCGAGCGCATCCACATGCGGCGCGTCTACCCGTCCACCGTAAGCGCAACCTTCCGAATGACCTGACTCCGCGCCGCGCGCGGCGACATAACCGAGCAACGCGTCGACAAGCGCGTCGGCTTGATGTTCGACCGGACCATTTCTGCACTCTTCATCGCTCGCGAATTTGGTTTGATCGAAGCGAACGTCTTGCTCCCACCGCACAAATGCCGCATGCAGTTGGTCGCGCGTGTATGTCTTGGCGTTAGGCATATCAACCCCGTACGTTGTCAAAATCTCAGTGACGCATCGCACTTATGCGCGGTGCAAAGCCGTTGAAATCGGCCACGCGGGTTCCACGTCATCGGCGGGGTGCGTGCCACACCATGCGATGACGCCGATGATCGTAATCAGCCAGATCGCCCACAGTGGCATCGGCTTCTTTTCGTTCTTGCATTTCATCGTCTTGCCCTTCTAGTAGCGAAAAAGAAAACGCCGTTTCGACATGTCTCGCAGCAACGGTCGGAGAACACGCATCGCGTCGGCTTCCGCGCGATCAGATTGCGTCGTGCGTGGCGGGCACGACGGCGGCGGCAGCGCGGCCAGCGCCCCGGCACCGATGCCGAAATCCGCCAAGTCCTCGATCAGCAATTCGCGCGTCGAAACAGCCTCGTCGTCGCGGGCCTGATCCATGTCAGCCCCGCGTCGTGCCTGCTGCGAATAGAGGCATTTCCGCCGCATCGTCGCCAAGGCACACCGACGCGCGCGGGTCGATGCCCGTTGCAGCACAAGCCGCAGGCGAAATCCAAACCACCTCTTCGCGGGCTACGGTGCCGACCTGCCCGGCCGCGCGTGTGCCACGGGTGAACCGCGCCCACCCACCCAATGCGCGGTCATACATTCCCGACGCGTAACCACTGACGACCGCCATACCGCGCAGATTCGCGAGCATCGCCAGCAGATCGGCGTGTTCGAACGCGGACATTTCGCAGCGATAGTCGCGACCAAGCCCACGCGACACGCTGTTGCGCACTTCGGGCAGGTATGGCGGGTCGATGTAGAACAGGACGCCCGGCGCGTCATATTTCGCGATCAGTTCGACGGCGGGCATGTGCTCGATCATGGTTCCGCTCAAACGGGCGCCGACAGCCGCGAGGCGCGCGGGGTACCGCAGCCATTGCCCCGGACCATCCGACCAAATGTCGGCGGCGAAGCCGATCGGCGAATGCAGTGGGCGCGTCGAGCCGAGCGCCCCGAAACCCATCTGCGCACGAACGCACAAGCGGCGTGCGCGCTCGACCGGCTCGTCTGCTACGTTCCACGCCGCGTCGAACTCAGCCCGTGCGTACGGCGTCGCGTTCAACGCGTCGATCAACTGCGCCCGCATCGCGTCATCACGCACCACACGGAACAGGTTCACGATTTCGCCGTCGAGATCGTTGTAAATCTCGACACGGCTTCGCGGCTTCTGCAGAAGAACGGCGGCCGAGCCGCCGAACGGTTCGACGTAGATTTCATGCGACGGCAGGTGCGAGAGCACCCACGGCGCGACGCGAAACTTGCTGCCGAAGTAGCTGATCAGGGGCGCCGTAACGGTCACGCGGCCTCCGCGTAAATCGTTCGACGGCTTTCGCGCGCCGCGCGCAGCGCGTCGTCGCGCGACATGCAGCAATCCGGCGCGGCCCCGCTTTCCTCGTACCAGTGAAATTCCGATCCGTTCACCGTGAAGTAGCCGCCGCGCGTGCGGCGTTCGTAGAACGGGCCGGTTTCGATAATGTCGCGCTCGATCTGGCGCGGCGCAGCGGCCTGAATGTCGACAAGCGTCATACCGACCTCACGATAGCGAAAGCCCGATCGACGCAGCGCAATGTCAACGCCTGCCGTTCGACCTCATCGCTTGCGCGACGGCGGGCCATTTGCTCGGCGTTACTGGCGCGAATCACTCGCCGGATCGCGAGCGTTTCCGCCTCTTGTTGATTAGGAATGCTATAGACAATAGCCATTTCATCATCCCTCGCGTTGGTACGTGAAACTCAGGAGTGTGTGTGCGGCACCGGTTCGAGGTGCTCGATTGCCCGATCCGGATCGCAGGTGCGCCAGTCCGGCCACGTGCGACCCTCGTTCGTCGTCAGCTTTGCCGTGAGCGCCGCCGTGATCTGTTCAGGCGTTGCACCGGTTCGCCACGCGCCATCGAGCCCGAGCAGGATCACATCGACCCACTCGCGCAAGTCATCGGGCGCGGCCTCGACTTCGGTCAACTCTTTGCGGATGTGATCGCACACGCGAGCCGTGAGACGACCCGGGCCGAAGGTGCGCGCGGAGAATGCACGTTGACGCCGCAGAAACGCGTGCATATCGAATTCGGCAGGCAGGAACGTAAGCCGGGTGTCTCGCGGAGTGCACGCGAGCACGCGCCGAAGCGTTTCCACGTCAGCCGCCGACATGTCACACGTTGGCTTGATCACCACAACGGTTTTGTCGCCCGCAGGTTCGGCGCGATCAATCCCGATCCGCTGTCCCGCAGACTGCGATGCGACGTGTCGGTCGGCCATGTGGTCCGGCAGCAGTTCGAGCAGATCGATTTTCGACAGTCGATTCAGCAGATCACGACGTTCGAGACGGCGCCACGGATGCCCCGGCGAAGCGATTACGCCGTCCTGGCGGCCCGCCGTGCGCCACAGTTCGCGCTGATGCGGTGACAGCAGTCCAGCAATGTTGGCAATGATCCGGTCGGAGTACTCCAACTCGTTCAACAGCGCGATGCCGACACCCGAATCGATTGCCATTTGCCGCTCGTGAGCGCGCGTGACGCCTTCGCCGATCACACCGTCACGCTCGTTTGCGTTTCCCCAAGCGATCTTCTGGTCGAATGTGGCGACGCCGAGCGCGTTGCGGATGATGACGTGCGAGGCGCGCAATTCGGCGCGCAGTTCGTTGACGATGGTTTTCATGCCGCCCACCCTGCGCAGTGCGCGCCGTCGAATGAAGTCCATTTGCGGACTAAACCAATCATCGCATCCATCCACGCACGAAAATGCGGCGTGAGCGATTGGCGCGAGTGCACCGAAGGTGTAAGCGTTTGTTGCAGCGAAACGTGCATTTGACTTCCCCTATTCAACCCCTTGAACGGATACAGCGTGAAACATCACCCCGGCGAATGGATCATGACTCCATACCCGGCGGGGTTGAGGACCGGTGCCGGGGTGACGGGTCGGAGAATAATATAAGACCCGTGAACTATGCAAGGGTCATATGCGCAATATCCATGCACTTTGCACATGCAAGGCACATGCGCTAACCTGTGTTCGGGTTGAAATTCAAGGGGTTATCAATGAGGAACTGCGACTACTACTTGGACCTCGCCAAAGAACGGGCGGGTCTCCCTTCCGACTACGCACTGAGCAAGGCGCTCGGTGCCAGCAGCGGCGCCACCATCAGCAACTACCGCAAGGGCCGCAGTCATTTCGATGACGCGATGGCGATCAAGATCGCTCACCTCTGCCAAATCGATCCGGCCGAGATTCTTTTCGCGATGCAGATCGAGCGCGCGAAAAGCGACGAGGCGCGTGCCGTCTGGTCCGGACTTTTGGAAAAATTTTCCAAGGGTTTTCGTTGGCTGGCGCTACCCGCTAACGCTTGTGGGGCTTGGGTCCCGCAGGTGTAACGCCAGCTTTAGTTAGCAGTCTTTCTTCACGTTATGTAAAATCACAATCACTGGTCTGTATCGATACGACTGCAGCCCGACGGCCTCTCAGTCAATCAAACCCCAAAGAACGCCAACCCCGCCACCACGATGCCGATCGCGGCTACGCCGATCGACAGCCCCTGCATCCATGATCGCCGCGTGAGGATCGTGATAGCTGCCAGTGCAATCGAGATCTGGATGACGGTCGTCGCCTGCGACCATCGATGGTGCCGGTGCATCCGCTCCTCGCTCGCCGCGTTATTCTTCTCGACTTCCTTTTCGAGCGCCTCGGCGCGTGCCCGGATCGGTTCCTTGTCGGCACGGTATCTCGCGGCATCCGTCTCGAACCGCTTTCGCTGCGGCGATGTCTCCGGGCTCAACGCCGCACCGAGTTCGGCGAGATTCTGCTTGTCACCCTTCGCCTGGTAGTAGGCCCACTGATTTGCAGCCTCGGTTTTCCTGATCGCGGCGTCACTCTTGTAGAGCAGCGCGAGGCTCTCGTCGGCACCGCTCTGATAGGCCGATATCGCGCCGAAGCACGCAAGCACGGCCGTCAGCACTGCAATGCGCGACGTACCTCGATCGCCACCATGGGACTCGTGATGTTCCACCGCATGGTCGTGAGGGCCATGAACTTCGTATTCTTCAGACATTCGTAGCAAACCCGCAAAAGTTGAATGAATTTGTCGCCGGCTGGCCGTTTGGCTAACGTTAAACGCCACTCCTGCCATCCGACGCATGCGAAACCATCCATGATGGCCGGACAGGTTCGAATGTTTCAAATATATGCAATTCGATCGGAATTGTTTTAATTTCGATTAAATTCGCCTCTTTCACCAACCTTGTCATCCGTCATTTCATTTCCTATAAATCACTGGTGCCAAGTCAAATGTAGCGGCGACACTCGAGACAATCACCCCAATAGAAGGAAATTGAATGCCCGGCATTCAATAAACCAATGCTCCGGCGTGTCCCGCCCGCTCGGCCGTGACCGCTGGCGTTGTCCGGCGCCATCATGGTCGATCTGCCATCGCCCAGCCGGATTGGATCACCACAAAATTCGCCGGAATCGCGGCCTTTGACGATGCCGGCGCGCCATGCGTCCGAAGCGCATGGTGCTGTTCTCGAAGGCGCGGGGAAGCATCCAACCTCTTCAAGGTGAAAAAAATGAGTCTCAATCCGATTGAAAATCAGCCACACGGGACCTTTGCAGAATTCGCCAATACTGCCCCTGTTTCTGCCATTGAGGTCGATACATTCAAAATGGCGCTCTATCACGACGGCGTGCAGTTGGGCTGGCTTGGCCAAAACAGCGGCGAATGGGCCGTTCTCGTCGATTCCGCCGCGAAAGCGTTGACGCTCGAACAGTACCCTTATAACGGCGTGACGTATTATCGGATCCTCGGCACCAGCCGATATATGTCCGTCAGCAATAACGCCTACGTTGGTTTCTATAACTGGATAGGCGCGCGCGGATGGACGCGCCAGGGCTCGATTTTGATTTCCGATTTCAACCACCAGAAACTGTCGCTCTATTCCAAGGACAACGCGTATTTGTATGCGTGGGATGCCTACACCGTGCTCGATGTGAGGTTCGACGAGCAATAACGCACGACGCTTCGCCCGCTGGCTTGAATTTCCGGCGGCGACACGGCGCAGGAAGCGGCGCATCCCCCGGCGACACCGGCGGGATGCCCGCCGGGTTGCGCCATTCGCATTCATCCCACGATCAAAAAGGGAAACGCAATGACCTTCAAGATTCTCAGTTGCGATGGCGGCGGTATCCGGGGATTGATCACCGCCCTGCTCATCCAGGACCTCGACCGGCGCAGCCGGATCATCGCGAGCGCCGACGGCTTTGCCGGCACATCCACGGGCGGCCTGATCGCCCTGGGGCTCGCCCGCGGTGTATCCATTTCCGAGATCGTCGATATCTACAGGACGAAGGGCTCGGTGATCTTTCGGGAAAACAGTGCGTGGCTGGCGCAAAAGCAAGCACTCGAACAGCACACGCAAGCACTCGAACAAGGCACGGTCCTGGCTGGTCCGGGCGTGTTCCAATGCCAGTATGTCAACACCGGGCTACAGGAGATCGCCAAGTCGCTGGTCGGCAGCGGCAAGCTGGCGGATCTGTCCCGCTTCGTCGCAATCAACTCGGCGCGCCTGTGGGATCCGCCCACCAAGAGCTGGGCTCCGTGCACCTTCTCCAACGGAAACGGCAACGCCTATCGTAACGTCAGCCTGTTCGATGCCGCACTTGCCACGTCGGCTGCGCCGACGTATTTCCCGCCGTACGAAATCGCCGGGCTTGGCTATTTCGCCGATGGCGGCGTGTTTGCGAACAATCCTTCCGTGTCCGCCATTGCCGAGGCGCTGGCCAGCACTCGCGCAGGCAGTCTGGACGATGTGCGCCTGTTGTCGCTCGGCACCGGAACCAGCCCCGTGGGCATTCCCCCGGACGCTGTCGTCAACCCGTTGACCTGGGGCGTTTCGAAATGGCTGTGGCCGCTCGAAAGCGGGCGCGTACCGGCAGCAGCCCTGCTCGGGCTGACGATGGATACGACGGCGGCGATCGCCGCACAACAGGCCGGGCAGATACTGAACGCCCATTACCAGCGCGGAAATTTCGTGCTCGGTCAAGCCGTCGCCCTCGATGACTGGCAAAAGGCGCCGGAACTGGAGAAGGAAACCCAGGCGTACACGAGAACCGCCGAGTGGCAACGTGTGTGCCAGTGGGTGGAGCAATTCTGGCGCTGATCGCTCGTCGATAGCCGGGCTTTCGTGAGCAGCAGGCGCTGCAGGTGCCGACGGCGAACGAATCAGAAACAACGAGGCCGGGCAGAACGCCCGGCGCTCGGCAACGCCAGCCGCGTGCGGACCGCAAATGGCGGCACGCACGCGGCCAACCTGCCATCAGACCACCCTCAGACGGCCATCACCGTCACCGACTTCGTGACGAGATACGGCTCGAGCGCTTCCGGCCCGCCTTCCGACCCGTAGCCCGAATCCTTCACACCGCCGAACGGCATTTCCGGCCACGGCGTCGCCGGCTGGTTGATCCACAGCATCCCGACTTCGAGGCGTTGCGTCAGCAGATGCACGTTCGCGAACGAACGCGTGAACGCGTAGCCGGCCAGCCCGAACGGCAGACGGTTCGCCTCGGCGATCGCATCCTCGAGCTTGTCGAAGCCGCGAATCGCCGCGACCGGGCCGAACGGTTCGTTGTTGAACACGTCCGCTTCGAGCGGCACGTTCGCGATCACGGTCGGTGCGAAGAAGTTGCCTTCCGCGCCGATCCGCTCGCCGCCGGTCTCAATGCTCGCGCCGACCTTGCGCGCGTTGTCGACGACCGACGCCATCGCGGTCAGGCGCCGCGGGTTCGCGAGCGCGCCGAGCGTCGTGCCTTCGTCGAGGCCGTTGCCGACCTTCAGCCCTTCCGCATGCTTGACCAGCGCGCGCGTGAATTCGTCGCGGATGCTGTTGTGCACGAGAAAGCGCGTCGGCGAAATGCAGACCTGCCCTGCATTGCGGAACTTCGCCCCGCCGGCTGCCTTCACCGCGAGCGCGACGTCCGCATCCTCGGCGACGATCACCGGCGCGTGGCCGCCCAGTTCCATCGTCGCGCGCTTCATGTGCTGGCCCGCGAGCGCGGCCAGTTGCTTGCCGACCGGCGTCGAACCCGTGAACGTGACCTTGCGGATCACCGGGTGCGGGATCAGGTACGACGAGATTTCAGCCGGATCGCCGAACACGAGGCCAATCACGCCGGCCGGCACGCCTGCGTCGACGAACGCGCGCAGCAGCGCGGCCGGCGATGCGGGGGTTTCTTCCGGCGCCTTCACGAGGAACGAGCAACCGGTCGCGAGCGCGGCACTCAGCTTGCGCACGACCTGGTTGACCGGGAAATTCCACGGCGTGAACGCCGCGACCGGGCCGACCGGCTCCTTCACGACCATCTGCTGCGCACCGAGGTTGCGCGGCGGCACGATCCGGCCGTACACGCGGCGCCCTTCGTCCGCGAACCATTCGATGATGTCGGCCGCCGACAGCACTTCGACGCGCGCTTCGGTGAGCGGCTTGCCCTGCTCCTGCGTCATCAGCTGCGCGATCGTGTCGGCGCGTTCGCGCACCAGCGCGGCCGCCTTGCGCATCGTCGCCGC
>Ga0209370_1000535_pt1 | contig 48602 bp, 35 predicted proteins | sample AgamicAtPrz_FD_187164 | JGI IMG/M metagenome (GOLD analysis project Ga0209370, IMG submission 187164) | Agave microbial communities from Guanajuato, Mexico - At.P.rz (SPAdes) (version 2) | ecosystem: Host-associated > Plants > Phyllosphere > Phylloplane/Leaf | place: Guanajuato, Mexico...
GGCCCAGGCGTCCAGGGCCTGGCGGGTGGCGTGGGGGTCGTTGGCCAGGCAGGCGCGCTTGAGGTCGTCGAGCAGGGTGCGCGGGCTCGGTCCGGCCTGCGTTGCGCGCAGCACGGCGGGTTGCGAGCGCGCCCGCCACCACAGGCCGAGGCCGAGCAGGGTGGTGCAGAACAGGATGAAGCTGGTCAGTTGCCAGTACCACAAGGCATCGCTGTCGACGGTGGTGACGATCTGCGCCGTGCCCGCTGGCGTGTCCACCATCAGGCTCGGGTTGTTCGCCACTTGCAGGGTCCGCGCCGGCAGGCTGGTGCGGTCCAGGTGATCTTCCAGGGTATTCCACCAGACCACCTCTACCGGCGGCAGCTCGATGGTGCCACTGCGGTTCGGCACCAGGGCTTCACGGTCTTCACGGCTGCCCACCAGTCCGCGCTCGCTGCTGCGGCTACTGAGGACCGGTTGGTCCGGGTAACGCCGCAGGCCATTGATTTCGGTGGCGGGCAAGGGCGGTAGCTGGGCGCTGGCCAGGCCTTCGGCTTCCAGGGTCAGGCTGCGGGTCAGGGAGTCGCCGACCTGGCTGTGGGTCGGTTCCGGGCTCCAGCTTTCGCTCAACGAAAGGCTACGCGCCGGCAGCCAGGGCACATCGGCTGGGTAGCCGGCAGGCTTGGGCTTGACGGTCAGGTGCAGTGGCTCCGAGCTGACATGCATCAATTGGCCGGGCTTCGGACCAGAAGGCACCGCACCCTGGGCGACCGGTTCCACCAGCGTGGCGCTGAAGGTCTGGGCTGGAACGGTCAGCTCGCCGCTGCGCTGGGGATAGATGCCATAGCGCAACTCGATCACACCGTGGCGCACATCGTTGATGACTTTCTCGTAGGTGCGCGATTCGCCCAGCTGTTCGGTGCGTGCATCGGGGATGTGCAGCGGTGTCAGGCTACTGTCGTCGTACAGCGACACCGAATGGTAGATGCGCAGGGTCAGGATCGCCTGGGCCTGCACATACACCTGGTTCTGGTCGAGGCTGGTTTCGACGAAGACCGGTGCCAGGGTCCCGGACGCATTGCGGGTTTCGCTTTCGATCACTTGCAGGGTGATCGGCTGGCTGCTGGCTTCGCCCAGTTGCAGCGCGGGAATGGTCACTGTGCCGCTTTGGCGCGGCAGCAGTGTCACGATCCAGCGCGTAGTGGCGCGGTTCTCGCCGTCAAGGGTGGTCAATTGGTTGACCTGACGGGTGCCGCGTACCTCGAACACCGCCTGGAGCGGGCTCAGGTCGGGTTTGCCAAACAGCGTGGCGTCGTTGGATTCCAGGGTCAGCTCCACCGTTTCCCCGGAATTCACGCGGCCGCGGTCCACGCTGGCAGTCAGCTGTGCGGCCTGGGTTCCAGAGGCCCAGAGCAGCAATGCGAGGAGAGAGACGGTGAAGCGGGTCATTGGGTTTTTCCCTGGGCCTGATGGCTTTGCTGTTCGTACCAGAATTTACGTCTGAGCAATTCGCCCGGATTATCCGGGATCTGGCGCAGCCATTGTTCCAGTGCCTGGCGTTGTTCTTCTTCGTTGCGCTGGCCGGCAGCAGGGCGCAGCGGCGGGGTGGTGGTCTGCTCATCCGGCAGTTCACTGCCCGGCACATCCTGGGCGCCGGGTGGCGCGGCATGGGACGGCGGGTGTTCGTCCGGTGCTGTCGGCGTTTCGGCGGACGGCTGGCCCTGCTCTGACGATTGCGCTTGAGCGTCGGTGTTCGGCGCCTGTTCAGCGGGCCCCGGTTCCTGGCTGTCGGCAGGCTTGGGTTCATCCGCCGGCGGCTTCTGTTCCTTCAACAGGCTCTCCACCAGCGCTTTGTTAGTCTGGGCTGGACGCAGGTCGGGTTGCAATTCCAGGGCCTGTTCATAGGCGTCCAGCGCAGCCTCCAATTCGCCACTGCGGGCCAGGGCGTTACCGCGATTGTAGTGGGCGCGGGCATCACTGCCTTCGGCAAAGCGCCGAGCGGCTGCGCTGTAGTCGCCGGCTTCATAAAGGGCCACGCCTTGCCATTGGCTGTCCTCGAAGTGCTTGGCAGCCTCGGCCGGACGTTTCTGCTTGAGCAGGTGTTGACCTTGCTGGTCGGGGCGCAGCCACAGATCCTCGAAATCAAAGGCATGGCCGGTTTGCGGCAACGCCAACAGCAGCGGCAGGCAGAACAGCCAGCCGCGACGCCCGGCGCAGGCGGCCAGTAATAACAGCGGCAGCAGCAACCAGTAGCCCTGGTCGGCCCACGTGTCCAGGCGCAGGGTCTGGCCGTCGCTGCGCAGATGGCGCGGACCGTCCAGCAGGCCCAGGCCCCGCAGGTCGCTGTCGTCCAGGCGCGCCGGACGATAACGGCCGTCCAGTTCGCTGGCGAAGGATTTCAGGCCCGGGTTGTCCAGGCGCGGCACCAGAATCGCCCCTTGGGCATCCTTGAGGTAACTGCCATCCTCCTGGGTGACCGGTGCGCCTTCGCGGGTGCCGATGCCGAGCATCAACCATTGGGTCGCAGAGCCTTCCAGGGATTGGCGGATGCCCTGGCGTTCCTGTTCGTTCAATGACGAACCGATCAGCAGGATCCGTCCGTGGCCCAGTTCGCCCTGGTCCAGCAGGGCCAAGGCCTTGTTGACCGCCAGGTCGGCTCGATGACCACTTTGCGGCATGATCGACGGCTTGAGGGCTTCCAGCAGGTTGGCGCTGGTGGACAGGTCGTCGGACAGCGGCACCAGCGTGTGGGCACTGCCGGCGTAGACGATGATTGCGGTCTGGGCGTCGCTGCGATTGTGCAGCAGGTCCAGCACTTTGCGCCGGGCCTGTTCCAGGCGCGTGGGCGCTACGTCGGCGGCGAGCATTTCCGGGGTCAGCTCCAGCACCACCACCAGCGGGTCGGCAGGGCGCTGGCTGGTCTGTTCGACGCGGGACCAACTCGGCCCCAGTAAGGCCAGCACCATTAATATCCAGGCCAGTCCCAAGGCAATCCACGGCAGCCGGCTTTCACGGCCACTGCCGCCGCTGAGCAGCACACCATGAAAGGCCGGCGGCAGGATCATCTGCCAGCGACCGACACGTTTCTGCCGGTGCCACAGTTGCCAGAGCAGCCAGCACAGCAGGGGCAGCAGCAACACGAACCAAGGGCGTAGCCAATGCGGCCAGAGCGCGATCATCGGCGCCTCCGCAAGCGCAGCCGCTTGAGGCGCTGGCGCCACTCGGTATGTTGGGTCGGCTGGAACAGCGGCTGGGTGAACAGGCGCTGCAACGGATTGTCCGGCCAGCGCACCCGGGCCACCAGCAACACGCTCAGCAGCAGCGCCACGGCCAGGGGCCATTGATAAAGCGCCAGGGCCGGGCGGGCCTGGGTCGGTTGCTGGGTCACCGGTTCGAGTTGGTCGAGGGTGGCCTTGATCGCCAGCAACTGCTCGCCATCCTGGGCACGGAAATACCGGCCGCCGGTGACTTGGGCGATGTCTTTCAAGGTCGGCTCGTCGAGGTCCAGGCTTGGGTTGACCCCGAGAAAGCCCGTGCTGCCGCTTTGCTCGGGGTCGGCGCCGACGCCGATCGGATAGATTTTCACGCCTTCGTCGGCGGCCAGGCGGGCGGCGGTCAGCGGGTCGATTTCGCCACCGTTGTTGGCGCCGTCGGTGACCAGGATCAGCACCCGGCTATGGGCCGGACGCTGGCGCAGACGCTTGAGGGCCAGGCCGATGGCATCGCCGATCGCGGTGTTCTTGCCGGCGATGCCAATGCGCGCTTCGTCGAGCCAACGCCTGACGGTGCGACGGTCGAAGGTCAGCGGCGCTTGCAGATAGGCCTGGCTACCGAACAGGATCAAGCCGACCCGGTCGCCTTCGCGGCCTTCGAGAAAATCCCCGAGCATGTGCTGGACCAGCGACAGGCGACTGACTTCCTCGTCCTTCCACTGCATGTCGGGGAAGTCCATCGACCCCGAGACATCCACCGCCACCAACAGATCGCGACCGCTGGCGGCGATGGGCAGCGGCTCACCCAGCCATTGTGGGCGGGCGGCGGCAATCAGCAACAACAGCCAGATCAGAATGAACGGCGCCTGCTGGCGCCAGGTCGGCAGGTTGGCTCGGGCCCGGCGCCCGACGAGGCCTTCGAGGTCCCCCAGGAAGCTGACCTTGAGCGCCGGCTCGCCACTGTCCGCCGGCGGCAGCACCAGACGCATCAGCCACGGCAGTGGCAACAGGGCGAACACCCACGGCCAGGCGAATTCAAACATGTTTGCGAATCCAGATTTCGATCGCTTGGGTCAGCCCGGCGATGGCTTTGTCATCCAGTTTGCACTCGGGCTTGTAGGCGCCTTCCACCAGCACCATCCAGCGCGTGAGGCCGGCGGCCGGGCAACGGTTATCGAGGAATGCCAGCCATTTACGGCCATTGAGGGTGTGGCTCTGGCTATAGGGGTAGTGGTTGCGGCACAGGCGCTTGAGCAGCCCGTTTAGCTGCTGCAGCCAGGCCCCGGCCGGCGCGCCGTCGTAGGGCTTGGGCAGCAGGGCGAGTTCGGCCAGGGCGGCCAGCCGCACTGGATCCAGCGGTTGTTCAGCACGGGTTTCGGGGCGTTTGGCGGGGATGAACCGACGCAGTTGCCACAGGCCCAGGCCCAGCAAAGGGATCAACACCAGCAGCAACCACCAGCCCGGCGCAGGCGGCCAGAAGCCAATGGGCGGCGGGGCCATCAGCGGCTGCAATTGATCGAGGCTGCTCATCGGCTGTTCCCGGCCCGCTTGGGGTTCAGGTATTCACGCAGCTGTTCGACCATATCGCCCTGGGTGCTCAAGGGCATCATCAGGATCCGCAGCTTTTGCGCGAGCATTTCCCACCGTTCCAGGCGCGCTTCGGCCTGGGCGCGATAAGCCTGGCGCAGTTCGAAGTTCAGGGTGTCGAGCTCCAGTTGCGCGCCGCGTTGGGCAAAGCGCAGCAGGCCGGCGGCGGGCAGGGCGTGGTCGAGCGGATCGGACAGTGGCAGCAGCAACAGGTCGCAGTGACGTGACAGCAGGCTCAGTTGCTGTTCGGCGCTGTCGGACAGCGCGCGCTCGTCACAGATAATGATCGCCAGGCTGCCGGGGCGCAGAACTTCACGGGCCCGGCGCAGGGCGATGCCGAAGGAGTCGCGGTCCGGTTCGCCTTCGGGATGCAGAGTTTGATTGACCCGTACCAGCCGGTTGAGCAACTGCAACAGACTCTGCTTGCTGCGTCGGGGCTTGACCTCGTAGTGGGTGTTGTTGCCGAACACCAGCCCGCCAACCCGGTCGTTGTGCCCCAGGGCCGCCCAGCCGATCAGGCTGGCGGCCTGGGCTGCCAGCACGGACTTGAACATCAGGCCGGAGCCGAAGAACAGCCGGTGGCTCTGTTCGATCATGATGAAGATCGGTCGCTCGCGCTCCTCATGAAACAGCTTGGTATGAGGCTCCTGGGTGCGGGCGGTGACGCGCCAGTCAATGGTGCGCACGTCGTCACCGGCCTGATAGACCCGCACCTGATCGAAATCCACCCCGCGCCCGCGCAGCTTGGAATGGTGCAAGCCAATCAGCGGGCTGCGCTGGCCGGGTGTCGAGAACAACTGCACCTCGCGCACGCGATGCCGCATCTCGATCAGCTCCGACAGGCTGACGCGGATGCCCGGTGCGGGCGCCAGTGGGTTATCCATGGTTCATGCTCAAGCGACGGCGACGACGTCGAGAATCCGCTGCACGACCCGATCCTGATCGATGCCCGCGGCTTCGGCCTCGAACGACAGGATGATGCGGTGGCGCAACACGTCGAACAGCACAGCCTGGATGTCTTCCGGGCTGACGAAATCACGCCCGGCCAGCCAAGCGTGGGCCCGGGCACAGCGGTCCAGGGCGATGGAGCCGCGAGGGCTGGCGCCGTAGGCGATCCACTCGGCCAGCTCTGGATCGAACTTGGCCGGGTTGCGGGTCGCCATAATCAACTGCACCAAGTATTCCTCCACGGCATCGGCCATGTACAAGCCGAGGATCTCCTTGCGCGCGGAAAAAATCGCTTGCTGACTCACCCGGCGCTCGGGCTTGGCTTCGCCGTTCAGCGCTTCGCCCCGGGCTTGCTGCAGGATCCGGCGTTCAACCGCAGCGTCCGGGAAGCCGATCTTGACGTGCATCAGGAACCGGTCGAGCTGCGCTTCCGGCAATGGATAGGTGCCTTCCTGCTCGATCGGGTTCTGCGTCGCCATCACCAGGAACAGCGGCGACAGCTCATAGGTGCTGCGCCCCACACTGACCTGCCGCTCGGCCATCGCCTCAAGCAGGGCCGACTGGACCTTGGCCGGGGCGCGGTTGATCTCATCCGCCAACACCAGGTTGTGGAAGATGGGCCCTTGCTGGAACACGAAACTGCCGGTTTCCGGGCGATAGATCTCTGTACCGGTGATGTCCGCCGGCAACAGGTCGGGGGTGAACTGGATGCGATGGAACTGCGCTTCGATCCCTTCGGCCAACTCCTTGATGGCCTTGGTCTTGGCCAGCCCTGGCGCGCCTTCCACCAGCATGTGGCCGTCGGCGAGCAAGGCGATGAGCAGGCGCTCGATGAGCTTTTCCTGGCCGAGAATCTGCGAAGAAAGAAAGGTTCGCAGCGCCAGCAGCGCTTCACGATGTTCCATCAGTGACTGTTCCTGGAAAGGGTGGCCCCAGGCGTTCGGATAACGCCGGGGCTGGGGGCGTTACTTTAATGCATGGCGGGGGTTGGCGACTAACGGGATTTTGATCGGGCGTGCGCAATTGTGATCGGCTTGGAAACATCGAAGGGGGAGCTTGCTTGTGATGAATTGCACCTGGGCAACCGCACTTACCCCGTGGCGAGGGACCTTGCTTGCGTTTGACCGGGCTGCCGCTCCAGTGCGAAACACTCAAAAAATGAGGGGGTGTTTATCCGGATGTAGGAGTGTTCTGTATCGAGCTACGTTGTCTTGCGCCATTGCCTACGACTGCGCCAGAATCCGCCGGCTTGTGCGTCTGGGAGGCGGGCTCTATCGTTTCCGCGTCGCTGAGGAATCAGCGATCGGGTTTGGTAGCCCGGCTCTCTACATGACGCAAGCGTCACTTTTTACAGGTGCATCTCGGCATTTGTATTGATGGTGGCCATGCGTAGGGCGCTCTCGAGCGCGCCGGAGTTCATGTGGGCCGGTCTACCAACCTTCGTATGGCCGCCACCCTCGTTTGGTAGCGAGGTGGTGGTTCCTTCATCCCACATGAGGTTCCATTTATGTTCAAAGCAACTCCCAATCCCCCAGATACCGATCCAGTTTCATCGCGCCAAAAAACCAAGTCCCAAAAACACGACGAAGTCACCGACCGCGTCCTCGACCACTACCTGAACCCCAAGCCGGACAAATCCGAAGCGGGTCCTGCCCCCGGCCAGCTCTTCACCGTCAACAAGGACATTGACACCGAATGCCTGCTCGCCAACCTCAGCGAAACCCTGGCCTCGGCCAACGCCATGGTTGAGGACCTGGCCTTCGACCTGAACGGTTCACGCCGGCATTTCCTCCTGGGCATCCAACAGCTGATCGAACTGGGCAGCTTGCTGGCCAACCGCGCACTGGACACCATCGCGACACATCAGCCGACATAACCCCCTGTGGCGAGGGAGCTTGCTCCCGCTGGGCTGCGTAGCAGCCCCAAAACCAGCCGACGCGGTTCCCCTGACACACCGCACCAACCGGGCCTGCGACTGCTGTGCAGCCGAGCGGGAGCAAGCTCCCTCGCCACAGGAATCAGTGACACCCTCGGAATCGGGGGCATACCGCAAATTCTGTGGGAGCGGGCTTGCTCGCGAAGGCGATGGATCAGTCGCTATTGATGTGGGATGACACTCCGCTTTCGCGAGCAAGCCCGCTCCCACATGGGACCTGTGGCACCCTCAGAATCCGAATACATCGCAAGTCCTTGTAGGGGGCGAGCCCTGCTCCGGGCGGCGATCTGACGACGACGGCAGCAGCTCCAGCATCATATTTCGCTAATTCTGCATCCGAATTTCCTCCACCAGCAGCCTGACCGCTGGCCTGCCGACCAGCTCCCGCCACGTACCATCGTCCACGATTGTTCCTTCATGCATCACGATAACCCGGTCAAATCGATGTAAGTGGTCAATGTCGTGGGTGTCTAGGGTTCGATAGATTTTTGGTAGGTGCCAACCAACTCATTTCTGAGAACGATCCTGTGATCTCCTGAGTCGCCAACGTTCATGCAGTAGCCTCGGCAAATACACAAAACAGCGATGCATAAATATAGGTGTCACATAAAAGATTACAAGCATGGAAGAGGAAAATAGCGAAAACGAAAAAGTGTAGGCGCCATAAAAGCCGTATTTTCGGGTGTTCATGGCGAGATCCGTCGAGATTGAATAAAATATGGCCGAAAAGAATAGAAGATAAAAGGTCATGAAAATCAGTACAAATACATATTTTGTCAGTGAGTAATTGTCGTACTGCTTGGGGTCGATTTTCATCGTTTGATACGTTTTGTAGAAGGCGATGATGGCGAATGGAGGGCCAATACAAGCGATGTAGTTTGCGGTTAATTTTGAACTCAATGGGAAACGAGATGACCAGAAGCCGATCTGTCCAAAAAGATGGTTGTCTATAAATGCCGCGATGCTGAGGTGTGTAGGAGTGATGGGGTGTGCAGGTAGCAGGAAGTTAATAAGAAAGATTGGTGCAGCGACCAGTGCGAACAAGAAATAGGGTGGCTGTATTTCTTCTGAGTATTTCTTCATAGGTATCCTGTTTGTTTTATTTTTTCGGAGGAAACGCTTGTAAACTTTTGAAGTCCGAATTACAGGGAGGTATGAATGGCGCGCCCGTATTGAGTTATATGAATAGCAGTAGGTTTCTGGATGAGCTAGAGCGCAACATCCGACATTGACGTAGGGGATTTCCTGACAATTGGTAAGACGTATCTGAAGGAAGATCTCTTGCAGATGTTATGTACGTTTGTCAGGCCAGAATTTTTAGGTGATTAACTTAAGTGTCGTCCACACATACCGAGTCCACCGGCATTTGCGGCTAAACTTGTGGCGAGGGAGCTTGCTCCCGCTGGGCTGCGCAGCAGACCCGAAGCCCGACACCTCGGTGTATCAGGCTCGCCGGATCTACCGCTTCAAGGGCTGCTTTCCAACCCAGCGGGAGCAAGCTCCCTCGCCACAGAAGCGCTGGTATTCGGATGATTGCTCAGTCTTGCCAAGCCCCCACATTCACCAGATTCACCGGCCGTTCCCCAGCCAACGCCGTCAGCAAATTCTCCACCGCACAACGCGCCATCGCTTCCCGTGTCTCATGGGTGGCGGAGCCCATGTGTGGCGTGGCGACCACGTTATCCATTTGCAACAACGGTGAATCCGCACTCAAAGGCTCGCGCTCGAACACATCCAATCCCGCAGCGCGGATCTGGCCGTTGCGCAGGGCGTTGATCAGTGCCGCTTCGTCCACCACTTTGCCCCGGGAAATGTTGATGAAGATGGATTCCGGGCGCATCTGCGCAAAGGCTTGTTCACCGATCAGCCCTTGGGTCTCGGCGGTCAGGGGCAGGGTCAGGCAGATGAAGTCGGCTTGGCGCAGCAGCGTTTCGAGGTTGCAGTAGCGGGCGCCGAAGCGTTGTTCGACTGCCGGCTTCGGTGAGTGGCTGTGGTAGATCACCGGCATGCCGAAGCCGAAGTGCCCGCGCTGGGCCAAGGCTTCGCCGATGCGGCCCATGCCGATGATGCCCAGGGTTTTGCCATGGACGTCGGTGCCGAAATGCTGGGGGCCGATGCTCTGTTGCCAGCCGCCGCTGCGCACCAGGTTGGCCAGTTCCACCACGCGCCGGGCGGTTGCCAGGATCAAGGCGAAACCGGTGTCCGCGGTAGTTTCGGTGAGCACGTCCGGGGTATTGGTCAGCAGGATCCGGCGTTCGGTCAGGTAGTCGATGTCGTAGTTGTCGACGCCCACCGAGACGCTGGCGATGGCTTGCAGGTTCGGCGCCAGGTCGAGCAGCGCCGCGTCCAGCTTGAGGCTCGCGCCCAGCAGGCCATGGGCGCCGGGCAGGGCGGCGCGCAGTTGCGCCAGGCCTTGCGCGTCGAGGCGCTCGATCAGGGTGACTTGGTACTGGGCTTGCAAACGAGCCATCAGTGGCGCTGACAGCGCCTTGTACAACACCACGTGCTTTTTCATGGACAGGTCTCGATTCAGGAATGGGCGGGCGCCGGACGTGGCGTCGCGGTTTTGGATTCGGTCCGGTCGCTGGCGCCGGGCTTGAGGGCGAGGGTCAGCACAACCGACAGCAGGAGTGCGCCGCTCATCAACAGAAAGGACATGCCCGGGGAGCCGGTGGAGCCGTTGAGGTAACCCACCAGGTACGAGCCGCCGAACGAACCCAGCGCGCCCATGCTGTTGATCAGCGCCATGGCGCCGCCGGCGACGTTGGCGGGGAGGATTTCCGGGACGATGGCGAAGAACGGTCCATAGGGCGCGTACATGCAGGCGCCGGCGATCACCAGCAAGCTGTAGGACCACCAGAAATGTTCAGGCCCCAACAGGTAGGAGGCATAGAACGCGACGGAGGCGACCAGCAGCGGCGGCCAGACGAAGCGCTTGCGCTTCTGGGCCTTGTCCGAGGCCCAGGACACGGCCAGCATGCCAACCACCGCCGCCAGGTAAGGCAATGACGACAGCCAGCCGGCCTCGACCATGCTCATCTGCAAGCCCGCCTTGAGGATCGACGGCAACCACAGCACGAATCCGTAGACCCCGATGCTCCAGCAGAAAAATTGCAGCGCCAGGATGATGACCCTGGGCGAGCGGAAGGCTTCGGCATAGTTCTTCACGGCCTTGATGCCCACTTGTTCGGCTGCCAGCACACTTTCCAGGTCATGTTTTTCCTGGTCGCTGAGCCACTTGGCCTGGGATGGACGATCATCGGCCAGGCGCCACCAGATAAAAGCCCAGAGCACCGCCGGCAGGCCTTCGATGATGAACATCCAGCGCCAGTCGAACTGCTGCACCAGGTAACCCGAGACCACCGACATCCAGAGCATGGTCACCGGGTTGCCAAGGATCAGGAAGGTGTTGGCGCGCGAACGTTCGGCCCGGGTGAACCAATGGCACAGGTACACCAGCATGGCCGGCATCACGGCGGCTTCGACCACGCCGAGCATGAAGCGGATCACGATCAGCCAGTAGGCGTTGGACACAACGCCGGTCAACGTCGCCAGCGAGCCCCAGAGGATCAGGCTGACGAAGATCAGTTTCTTCACGCTGTGTTTTTGTGCGTAGATCGCGCCCGGCACCTGGAAGAAAAAGTAGCCGAGGAAAAACAGTGCGCCGAGCAATGACGACAGCCCCGGAGTGATCATCAGGTCCTTGGCCATCCCTGAGGCGGCGGCGAATCCATAGTTGGCCCGGTCCAGGTAGGCTAGGCTGTAAGTGATGAACACGATGGGCATGATGTACCACCAGCGGCGGGTGGCGAGGTTGAGCGTTTGCATGACGTTGTCTCCTGAGCTTTTTGTTTTTGTTGCAGCAGGGTGTGTTTGCGGTGTTTTCGGATTTTTATCGCGAGCAGGCTCGCTCCCACAGAGGGGCGGGGTTTTCGAATTCAGCCAACAGTTCGGCGCGGGTCGGTAAGCCTTCCATGTCGCCACGGCTTTGCACTGCACGGCTGCCAATCCAGTTGGCGCGCTGCACCGCTTCGGTGATCCCGCAGCTTTCCAGCAGCCCACTGATCAGGCCAACGGCGAAGCCATCCCCGGCGCCCACGGTGTCCACCACCCGGGCGACCTGCACGCCGGCAACGACCCCTTGGTCCATCTGGGTGCGGTAATAGGCACCTTGTGCGCCGAGCTTGATCACCACGGCTTCGGCGCCCTGGTCCAGGTAAAACGCGGCGATGTCGTCCGGGTCCTCGAAACCGGTCAGCAGCCGGCCTTCGCTGAGCCCCGGCAAAACCCAATGGGCGAGGGCGGCGAGGCGGTTGATTTCGCGGATCATCGTTGACTCACTGGACCAGAGGCTGGGCCGCAGGTTCGGGTCGAACGACAGGCTGCGCCCGGCCTCGCGCATGCGCTTCATCAATTCAAAGGACATCTCACGAGCTGTGTCCGACAGCGCCGGCACGATGCCGGTGGCATGCAAGTGCCGGGCGCCCAGCAGCGGCGCGGCGATTGAATCGATCGACAGGTGACTGGCTGCCGAACCACGTCGGAAATATTCGACCTGCGGATCGCTGCCATCGTCATTGCGGGACTTGAATTGAAAGCCGGTAGGGTGGACGGGATCCACCGCAACGTGCCCGCAATCCAGGCCTTCCTTTTCCAGCGTCTGCACCACAAAGCGCCCCAGGGAATCGGCGCCGACCCGACTCAACCAGCCGACCTTGAAGCCCAGCCGCGACAGGCCGATGGCGACGTTGCTGTCGGCTCCGGCGATGCGTTTCTGAAAGTGCTGGACACTTGCCAGGTCGCCGCATTGGTCGGCCACCAACATCGCCATGGTTTCGCCGAACGACAACACATCGAACTCAGACATGGGCAGGCTCCCGGCGTGCTTGTCCGAGGCTGGACAGGGTGGCGACGTGTTCGGTTGTCAGTTGCAGCAAGTCGGCGCCTTGCAGGGGATACTCGGCGGCGCGCATCACGCCGACTGGCATGTGCTTGAGTAACTGTTCCCACAGATGCAGGTCCGCCAGGGCCGGAGGCACGGCAATCAACTTGCCATCGTCGCGCCGGGCGACCGCCTTGCAATGCACATACCTCACGTACCGTCCCAGCTGCCGTGCCGCTACGCCAGCCGATTGGTCCTGCCATTGCCAGTTGCCGATGTCGAAGGTCATGCCCACGGGCAACGGGTGATGCTCGGCGGCGGTGAAGAAACGCTGCAAGGGTTCGATCCGACCGCCTTGCAACGTCTGGTCGTTTTCCACCAGCAGTTGCACCGGACTGGCGGCGAGGATATCTGCCAGGGCCAAGAGGTCATGGGAATCGGTGAAATAACCGAGGGAGACTTTCAGCCACGTTGAGCCGAAAGCCTCGGCACGTTGCAAGGCCAGGGGCAGGGCAGGATTGGGTCTGGACTGGCCCGCGAGCCACAGCTCAAGGGGCGATGAGAAAATGCTTTGCAGGCCTTGGGTCCGTGCCTCGGCCGCCAGTTTGGCAGGCTGTTCGGTGGTGAGCAGTTCTTCACGCCATTCGATCCGCGAAGCGCCAGCGGCGGCCAGCAGGGGGACGAAACTGCCTTGGCCGGTCTGCCGCACCAGATCGGCGCCGTAGCTGGAGAGGCTGATGGAAACGGGTGGTTTGTGCATTGTTCTTGTCCTTCTGAAACCGGTTTCAGTTTTATTCAAAAAAAGGGGGGGGCTTTAGGGCCCTATCGCGAGCAGGCTCGCTCCCACACTGGGTCTGCGTCGCACACAAGTCCCTTGTGGGAGCGAGCCTGCTCGCGATAGGGCGATTACGGTCACCGAAGATTCCCCCGCGTCGACCCACGCTCAATCAACCGCGCCGCAAAATCCAGGGTCCGGACCGGTCCGTTATCGCCGCGCAAACGCTTGAGCAGACACTCGAACGCGCTGGCGCCGATTTCGGTGGTCGGTTGCGCCAGGGCGGTGATGCCGCTGCCCACCAAGGGGTACCAATCCAGGTCGTCGAGAGCGATCAGCCCCACGTCATCGAACAGGTGGCAGCCCAGCTCCCGCAATACCTGAGTGGCGGCCAGCGCTGCGATGCCGTTGGCGCAGAACAGCGCCTTGGGGCCACGGTCCGGTTGGGCAAGAAAGGCCTTGATATGCGCAGTCAATTGCTCAGAGATTTCCAGTACGGCGCCGCTCAGGGCCGGGCGCTGTCGGAGGCCGGCCTTGAAACTGTCGACCCGCTCGATCCGCGAGCTGGTGCCGTCGAACGGTTCGGTCACCAGCAGCAAATCGCGGTAGCCCCGTTGTTCCAAGTGATCAAGGGCCATCCCAACGGCCGCGGGATTGTCCAGGCCCACCAGGTCGCTTTCGAGTTGATCGACCTTGCGATCCACCAATACCAGAGGCATTTCACTGCGCAGTTCGAGCAATTCCTCGCGGTGATGGCCGAGGGTGTTCACGATCAACCCTTCGATGTTGTAGGCACGCAACAGCGCCAGATGCTGGCGTTCCTGCTCGTCATCGCGGTCGGTGTTGCACACCACCAGGCTGTAGCCATGGCGACGGCAGGCGGTTTCCACACCATGCATCACGGCAATCGAATAGGGGTTGCGGATGTCGGCCACCAACATGCCGATCAGGCGGGTACGCCCACGCTTGAGGCCACGGGCCATCTGGTTCGGGCGATAACCCAGCTCGCTGATCGCCTGCTCGATGCGCCGGGCAATGGCTTCGGAAAGCAGGGCACGATCTTCGCCGATAAAACGCGAGACGCTGGCCTTGGAGACCCCGGCGCGCTCGGCGACATCGAGCATGGTCACGCGGCTGCGCTGGGCGGCGGAGAAGGAATTCACGGATTGAAACCTGCTTATTGGATTTATTGAGGCTCTGAAACCGGTTTCAGGAAACATCAGAATCGGGTGGGTCGTCAAGGGCGCCTTGATGCGATAGCGACCGACGGTGTGCCAACCAGGCTTGAGACTGCGATCCCCTGTGGAGAGGGAGCTTGCTCCCGCTGGGCTGCGCAGCAGCCCCCAGAGCTGACCCGGAGATACCCTGGTGCACTTCGGCATTCGATGGGGACGCTTTGCGTCCCAGCGGGAGCAAGCTCCCTCGCCACAGGGGGTAGTGTGTCCGCTTTGTTGGTGTTTGCAGGTTCAGAGCTGGCTTATATAAGTCCCGGTTCCTCGAAGGATGTTCTGCAGCGTCAATTCCACCTCAGCCAGATCCGCCGCGTCGGTGTTGTGGCTGATTTCCAGCACATCGTCACCTCCGAGTGCATCGGCGTCCGCCGCGGCAATTTCGATTTTCAGCAGGGTCGGTGACAGGGTGACCTTGACCCCGTCCAGCGCCGAAGGCTCGCCATCGAGGGCAATCTCCAGTTCGTCTTCGTCGGGGTAGCGGGTCATCAGGAACATGTCGCCCTGGGTGCTGTGGCAGCAGAGCATGGCCATGTTGTCTTCTTCGTCGTCGCACGGGTTGGCAATCAGAAGGGCGGTGGTCATTTGCATGGTGATGGCTCCTGGCTCGTCGAGCCCTGCGGGATGCGAAAAAGCGGATTTTGCCAGCCTGGAGGAAATTCTGCTGGGTTACTCATATCCGGTGACACATGCCCTGCGTCAAAACCGCTGCGATTTCGCCCGCCAGGATGCCGTTTTTCCTTGGGGCTGCTAGGGTTGTTCGAGGCGTGCGCTTGCCGATGACCGAATATGTCGCAGCGCTGCAAGCAGGCAGGTTGTCGCACTCGTTAAGCTGCGCAACGAATGTGCACCTGCAAAGGCCACCCCCGGGTGTTTTTTGCAGGTGTCCATTACATGGAAATTAGATGAAAAAGGATGTGACCTGCGGGTCTCGTCCAGCTTCACCCACCTGTCATCCTGTTTCCTCTGCCCGAGAATCAGGAACGGGATGGCCGGCAGCCCCGAAAGGGGGTTGCACGCGACGCTTTCATCAATAACAAGCCCAAGCGGAGTACCACAGATGGCGTTCTTCACCGCAGCCAGCAAAGCCGACTTCCAGCATCAACTGCAAGCGGCACTGGCGCAGCACATCAGTGAACAGGCACTGCCACAAGTGGCGCTGTTCGCTGAACAATTCTTCGGCATCATTTCCCTCGATGAACTTACCCAGCGCCGGTTGTCCGACCTCGCCGGCTGCACCCTGTCTGCCTGGCGCCTGCTTGAGCATTTCGACCACGCGCAATCGCAAGTGCGTGTCTACAATCCCGATTATGAACGCCATGGCTGGCAGTCGACCCACACGGCCGTGGAAGTGCTGCATCATGACCTGCCGTTCCTGGTGGATTCGGTCCGCACCGAACTGAACCGTCGCGGCTACAGCATCCATACCCTGCAAACCACCGTGCTGAGCGTGCGTCGCGGCAGCAAGGGCGAGTTGCTGGAAATCCTGCCAAAAGGCACCCAGGGCGACGGCATCCTGCAAGAGTCGCTGATGTACCTGGAAATCGACCGCTGCGCCAACGCCGCCGAACTCAATGTCCTGAGCAAGGAACTTGAGCAAGTGCTGGGCGAAGTGCGTGTCGCGGTAGCTGATTTCGAACCGATGAAAGCCAAGGTCCAGGAGATTCTGGTGGGCCTGGACAACAGCGCCTATGCCGTCGATGCCGACGAAAAAAGCGAAATCAAGAGCTTCCTGGAATGGCTGGTGGGTAACCACTTCACCTTCCTGGGCTACGAAGAGTTCGTGGTGCGCGATGAAGCCGATGGCGGTCACATCGAGTACAACCCTGATTCGTTCCTCGGCCTGACCAAGCTGCTGCGCGCCGGCCTCACCGCCGATGACCTGCGCATCGAAGACTACGCCGTCAATTACCTGCGCGAACCGACCCTGCTGTCCTTCGCCAAGGCCGCGCACCCGAGCCGCGTGCACCGTCCGGCCTACCCGGACTACGTGTCGATCCGTGAAATCGACGCCAGCGGCAAGGTCATCAAGGAATGCCGCTTCATGGGCCTGTACACCTCTTCGGTGTATGGCGAGAGCGTGCGGGTCATCCCGTACATCCGCCGCAAGGTCGCCGAGATCGAACGTCGCTCCGGCTTCCAGGCCAAGGCGCACCTGGGCAAGGAACTGGCCCAGGTGGTCGAGGTGCTGCCTCGCGATGACCTGTTCCAGACTCCGGTGGACGAGCTGTTCAGCACCGTGATGTCGATCGTGCAGATCCAGGAACGCAACAAGATCCGCGTGTTCCTGCGCAAAGACCCGTACGGTCGTTTCTGCTACTGCCTGGCCTACGTGCCACGGGACATCTATTCCACCGAAGTGCGCCAGAAGATCCAGCAGGTGCTGATGGATCGCCTGAAGGCTTCGGACTGCGAATTCTGGACGTTCTTCTCCGAATCCGTGCTGGCCCGTGTGCAACTGATCCTGCGCGTGGACCCGAAGAACCGCATCGACATCGACCCGCTGATGCTGGAAAAAGAAGTGGTCCAGGCCTGCCGCAGCTGGAAGGACGACTACGCCAGCCTGGTGATCGAGAGCTTCGGCGAAGCCCAGGGCACCAACGTGCTGGCCGACTTCCCGAAAGGCTTCCCGGCCGGCTACCGCGAGCGCTTTGCCGCGCACTCGGCCGTGGTCGACATGCAGCACCTGCTGAACCTGAGCGAAAAAAATCCGCTGGTGATGAGTTTCTACCAGCCGCTGGGCACCGCTACCGGCCAGCGTGAGTTGCACTGCAAGCTGTATCATGCCGACACACCGCTGGCGCTGTCCGACGTGCTGCCGATCCTGGAAAACCTCGGCCTGCGCGTGCTGGGTGAGTTCCCGTACCGTCTGCGCCACACCAATGGCCGCGAGTTCTGGATTCACGACTTTGCGTTCACCGCTGCCGAAGGCCTGGACCTGGACATCCAGCAGCTCAACGACACGTTACAGGACGCCTTCGTCCACATCGTCAGTGGCGATGCCGAGAACGATGCGTTCAACCGCCTGGTACTGACCGCCGGCCTGCCATGGCGCGACGTGGCGCTGCTGCGTGCCTATGCCCGTTACCTGAAGCAGATCCGCCTGGGCTTCGACCTGGGTTACATCGCCAGCACCCTGACCAACCACACCGACATCGCCCGCGAGTTGACCCGGTTGTTCAAGACCCGCTTCTACCTGGCGCGCAAGCTCAGCACCGAGGACCTGGAAGACAAGCAACTGCGCCTGGAACAAGCGATCCTCACGGCGCTGGACGACGTCCAGGTGCTCAACGAAGACCGCATCCTGCGTCGCTACCTGGACCTGATCAAGGCCACCCTGCGGACCAACTTCTACCAGACCGATGCCAACGGTCAGAACAAGTCTTACTTCAGCTTCAAGTTCAACCCGCACCTGATTCCGGAACTGCCGAAGCCGGTGCCCAAGTTCGAAATCTTCGTCTATTCGCCACGGGTCGAAGGCGTGCACCTGCGTTTCGGCAACGTTGCCCGCGGTGGCCTGCGCTGGTCCGACCGTGAAGAAGACTACCGCACCGAAGTGCTTGGCCTGGTAAAAGCCCAGCAAGTGAAGAACTCGGTGATCGTGCCGGTGGGCGCCAAGGGCGGCTTCCTGCCACGTCGCCTGCCGCTGGGCGGCAGCCGGGACGAGATCGCGGCCGAGGGCATCGCCTGCTACCGCATCTTCATCTCGGGTCTGTTGGACATCACCGACAACCTGAAGGACGGCGCCCTGGTGCCGCCGGCCAACGTCGTGCGCCATGACGACGATGACCCGTACCTGGTGGTAGCAGCGGACAAAGGCACCGCGACCTTCTCCGACATCGCCAACGGCATCGCCATCGACTACGGCTTCTGGCTGGGCGACGCGTTCGCATCCGGCGGTTCGGCCGGCTACGACCACAAGAAAATGGGCATCACCGCCAAAGGCGCGTGGGTGGGCGTGCAGCGTCACTTCCGTGAGCGCGGCATCAATGTCCAGGAAGACAGCATCACCGTGGTGGGCATCGGCGACATGGCCGGCGACGTGTTCGGCAACGGCCTGTTGATGTCCGACAAGCTGCAACTGGTCGCGGCCTTCAACCACCTGCACATCTTCATCGACCCGAACCCGGAGCCGGCCAGCAGCTTCGCCGAGCGCAAGCGTCTGTTCGACCTGCCGCGTTCGGCCTGGACCGACTACGACACCAGCATCATGTCCGAAGGTGGCGGCATCTTCTCGCGCAGCGCGAAGAGCATCGCCATCTCGCCACAGATGAAAGAGCGCTTCGACATCCAGGCTGACAAACTGACCCCGACCGAGCTGCTGAACGCCTTGCTCAAGGCGCCTGTAGACCTGTTGTGGAACGGTGGTATCGGTACTTACGTCAAGGCCAGCACGGAAAGCCACGCCGATGTCGGCGACAAGGCCAACGATGCACTGCGGGTCAACGGCAATGAACTGCGCTGCAAAGTGGTGGGCGAGGGCGGTAACCTGGGCATGACCCAACTGGGTCGCGTCGAGTTCGGCCTGCATGGCGGCGCCACCAACACCGACTTCATCGACAACGCCGGTGGTGTGGACTGCTCCGACCACGAAGTGAACATCAAGATCCTGCTCAACGAAGTGGTGCAGGCCGGCGACATGACCGACAAGCAACGCAACCAGTTGCTGGCGAGCATGACCGACGAAGTCGGCGGCCTGGTGTTGGGCAACAACTACAAGCAGACCCAGGCGCTGTCCCTGGCGGCACGCCGTGCATTCGTGCGGATCGCCGAATACAAGCGCCTGATGAACGACCTGGAAGCTCGGGGCAAGCTGGACCGCGCCATCGAGTTCCTGCCGACCGAAGAGCAACTGGTTGAGCGTGTCACGGCGGGCCACGGCCTGACCCGTGCCGAGCTGTCGGTGCTGATCTCCTACAGCAAGATCGACCTCAAGGAAGCGCTGCTCAACTCGCTGGTTCCGGATGACGACTACCTGACCCGCGACATGGAGACGGCATTCCCACCGACCCTGGTGAGCAAGTTCTCCGAAGCCATGCGTCGTCATCGCCTGAAACGCGAGATCGTCAGCACCCAGATCGCCAACGACCTGGTCAACCACATGGGCATTACGTTCGTCCAGCGGTTGAAAGAGTCCACCGGCATGAGCCCGGCGAACGTGGCGGGTGCTTATGTGATCGTTCGGGATATCTTCCATCTCCCGCACTGGTTCCGTCAGATTGAAGCCCTGGATCATCAGGTGCCGGCTGAAGTGCAACTGGAGTTGATGGATGAGCTGATGCGCCTGGGCCGTCGCGCGACCCGCTGGTTCCTGCGCAGCCGTCGCAACGAGCAGAACGCTGCCCGTGACGTGGCTCACTTCGGTCCACACCTGGCCGCACTGGGCCTCAAGCTCGACGAACTGCTGGAAGGCCCGACCCGCGAAGGCTGGCAGACCCGCTACCAGGCCTACGTGGCCGCCGGCGTGCCGGAATTGCTGGCGCGCATGGTTGCAGGCACCACGCACCTGTACACCTTGCTGCCGATCATCGAGGCGTCCGACGTGACCGGCCAGAACGCCGCCGATGTGGCCAAGGCCTACTTCGCCGTGGGCAGCGCCCTGGACATTACCTGGTACCTGCAACAGATCAGCGCATTGCCGGTGGAAAACAACTGGCAGGCACTGGCCCGTGAAGCGTTCCGTGATGACATCGACTGGCAGCAACGGGCGATCACCATCTCGGTCCTGCAGGAAGGCGACGGTACCCAGGACGTGGAAACACGCCTGGCGCTGTGGCTGGAACAGCACCAGGGCATGGTCGAGCGCTGGCGCGCCATGCTGGTGGACATCCGTGCCGCCAGCGGCACCGACTACGCCATGTACGCGGTCGCCAACCGCGAGCTGCTGGACCTGGCGCTCAGTGGACAGGCGGTCGTGACGGCCAACTGATCCTGCGTTGAATGAAAAAACCGCATCGAAAGATGCGGTTTTTTTTGCCTTCCCGTTCAGCCTTAAATGCAGGCCTCTGTGGGAGCGAGCCTGCTCCGGGCGGCGATCCGACGATGGCGGCTGTACACCCAACATCACCGCTGTCTGGCCCACCGCTTTCGCGAGCAAGCCCGCTCCCACAGAGGGTTTGTGTTTTGTCTGTCAGTTTTTCAGCGGGATCAGCACCGCTTCTTTTTCCCCCATTACCATGAACACCAGCAACTTCGCTGGTTCAGTGGTGCTGGCATTCTTCGACACCAGGTGCTCGGAACCCGCCGCTTCATACCAGAACTCGCCCGCCTTGTAAGTGATCGCCGGCTCGCCTTTGACCTGGGAGGTAATAGCGCCTTCGAGCACATATGCCATCGCCGTACCTTCATGCTTGTGCGCAATAGAGGACTGGCCCGGCGCGTAGTCAACGGTCAGCATCAGGGTTTTCTTGCCGGGGACGTTTTTCAGCATTTTCTCTTGCAATACCTTCACGTTCTCAGGGGCAGTGTCGTGGGCGTAGGACTGGGCAACAGGCAACAAGCTCAGGGCAGCGATCAGGTAGAGGGCTTTCATGGCGATAGGACCTTTTGGTTGAGTGGTTCGCGATGAACTCACCCTAAGCCCCATGCCGGAGCAAACAAACGTCCAATCTTTCGGAAGGTGGGTAGACCAATCGAGATCTACTGACGAGCACCGAACCCTGTGGCGAGGGAGCTTGCTCCCGCTGGGCTGCGCAGCAGCCCCAAATCCAGGCGCCTCGATGCATCAGGGCAGAGGGCGCGAAACCTGCATGGGGTCGCTGCGCCCGAGACGTCGGACCGCCCCAGCGGGAGCAAGCTCCCTCGCCACAGGTTCTTGGGCACGACACGGCATCAAACAATCGGAAAACTGTTGAAGTCCACACTGCGCGCCAGGCGGTTGTCGATCAGGCCGATGAAACCCTGCACTTCGGGGCAGTTGAAGTGGGCTTGCATGGCGGCTTCCGATTGCCAGCGAGCGCTGACGTTCCAGCGGTCGCCATCGTCCGGGCAACGGTCCACCAGGTAGGCGTCGCAGCCCGGCATTGCGCGCAGGGTCTCGACGATTTGCTGCAACTGCCGGCCCAGTTCCTCCGAGCGTCCGGGGGCGGCTTGTACCTGTACGGTATTGATCACTTGGCGAGACATGGTCCGGGCTCCTGAATCAAGTCGAACGGGGTTTGCTCATTATCCAACGACACCGATGCAGGATAGGCCTGTGGGGACGGCTCTCAAACAGCCAATGGGCAGATAAATGCCCAGGCCAATTCGTCAGCGCTCCAGGTCACGACAGCTGCTGCAAAATATCCCGCACACGGTCCAGGGCAATGTCGATGTCCAGCGTGTCGATGGCCCCGAAGCCAAAGAACAGGCCTGGTCGCACCGGCGTTTCGTTGAAAAAACCTTCGAGGCTGTACAACGCGACCTCGGCTTTTTTCGCCAGCCCGATCAGCAACGCCAGGTCGATGGGGACCTTGCACAGCACCGCCATGTGAAAGCCCGCAGTGGTGGGCACCGCCTCGAACCAGGGCGACAGATCGCCGCCCATACGCGCCAGGATCCGCTCACGCCGACCGGCGTACAGCGCGTGGCAGCGGCGAATATGCTTGAGCAGGCAACCCTCGGCGATGAACTTGGCGAGCGCCCATTGGGGCAGGGTGGAGGTGTGCTGGTCGGTCAGGCGCTTGGCGAGGATCACCGCTTCGAGAATCGCCGGCGGCAGGATCGCATAACCGAGTCGCAGCTCGGGCAACAACGTTTTGGAGAAGGTGCCGACGTACGCCACGATCCCGCGCTCGTCCATGCTCTGCAATGAATCGGTCGGCCTGCCTTCGTAGCGGAATTCGCTGTCGTAATCGTCCTCGATGATGATCGCCCCCAGTTCATAGGCCCGCGCCAGCAATGCCTCGCGACGCGCCTGGCTCATGGGCATGCCCAGGGGAAACTGGTGGGACGGCGTCACGTAGATCAGCCGCGTGCCATCGGGGATCAAGTCCACCCGCATGCCTTGTTCATCCACCGGCACGCCGGCCACCGTGGCGCCCTGGGAGCCGAACAGCAGCCGCGCCGGCGGATAGCCCGGGTCTTCCATGGCCACCAGGCTGCCGGGACGGGTCAGTACCCGGGAAATCAGATCCAGGGCCTGCTGCGCGCCGTTGCACACCACCACATCATCGTCGTGGCAATTGACCCCACGGGAGAACGCGATGTGCCGGGCAATCGCGTTGCGCAACGCCGACAGACCCTCGGGCTGGCTGTAGAAGCCCTTGGCACTGGCAATCTGGCGCAATGCATGGGCGGTGCAGCGTCGCCAGTCGTCCAACGGAAACTGGCCCTTGCCGGTCGCGCCGCCGATGAAGTCGTAACGCAACGCGCCTTCAAGGGTGGGATGACGCATCAGGTCCGGCATGTTGCGCCAGGCCTCGACCACCTCGGCACCAGCCAGCTCCCGGTGGCTTTGCTTGTGCACGATTTTGGCCGGTCGCGCATTGACGTAGGTGCCTTTGCCGATAATGCCGGTGAGAAAGTTTTCGTAGGTCAGTTGGGCGTAGGTATCGGAAACGGTCTTGCGCGAGACGCCCAGTTGCTCGGCCAGCAGGCGGCTGGGCGGCAACTGCGTGCCGGCAGCCAGGCGCCCGCTTTCGATGGCGCTGCGCAGTTGTTGATACAACTGGCCCGCCAGGTCCTTGCGGCCGTTGATGACGACATGAAGTTCCATACCCGCAGGCTCCCTGGACGATAAGTTGGCGGCAAGCGTCAAAAGCGCAAGGTTACCTGCATTGTGCGCGCGCATAGAAGTTGTGTGGAGTAAATCCCGGTCATTGGTCTTGTGTGAGATGACTCCCGGTTTTTCGGCGAATTGGATCTGTCACCAAGCGTGTGCAAGGCCTACCGTGCAAGCATCAATCACCACGGAGCCTGCGATGAGCCCGCGTCTGGATTACTACAGTGCGTCCCCCGGGGCGATGAAAGCCATGATCGGCCTGGAAGCCCTGACCAGTCGCCTGAGCATCGAACCGGCGCTGCTGCACCTGATCAAGATCCGCGCCTCGCAGCTCAACGGCTGCGCCTTTTGCACCGATATGCATTCGGTGGATGCCCGGCGTCAGGGCGAGACCGAACGGCGTCTCTATGCAGTGGCGGTCTGGCGCGACAGTGGGTTCTTCACCTCCCGCGAACGCGCCGCGCTGGCCTGGACCGAAGCCGTCACGCTGTTGGCGCAAAGCCAGGTGCCTGACGATGTCTACGACCTGGCCCGTGCCAGCTTCAGTGATGAAGAACTGGTGGACCTGACCCTGGCGATCAGCACCATCAACAGCTGGAACCGGCTGGCGGTGAGTTTTCGCCAGAGTCCCGGTTGAGTATTGCCTCAATGCCCTGATTGGCCGCGATCCCTGTGGCGAGGGGGCTTGCTCCCGCTGGGCCGGGCTGGCGCTCCAGCGCGCAGCGGCCCTGGTTCTTTTTGCGGTCGCTGCGCAACCGAGCGGGAGCAAGCTCCCTCGCCACAGGAGGGCGTGGAGTAGCAAGCTTTAGTGGCGTCTGGCAGGACGCTATCGCGAGCCTGCTCGCGATGAATGATAAGCGGTGCGGTGTCATCGACCATTGAGCAGCGGCGAGCTACCAGCCGGCACCGCCGGCCGCTGCGGCTTCACCGAAGTGCCAAAGGTATTGCCCATGCGCACGCCCGTGGCCGCCGGGGTCGCCAGGCCGATGCTGTTTGGCGTGCGTTCATTGACCGGCACGTTCAACGCTTCCTGCGCCCGTTGCGCCGCGGTTGCGGCCTGCGGGTCGTTGCCCATCTGCCGGCTCAGGCAGGCGTAATCCGGGGTCTTGTAGCCGCCGACGGTCACCTCGATACACGCCGGTGCCTCTTCGGCCCAAGCCCAGGGCAGGGACATGGCCAAGGCAAGGCCCGCCGCCGCTCGCATCCACTGTTTCATCACCGACCTCCTGGCCCGTCACAGGGACGGTTCGTTGTCAGGGCTCCAGTCTAGTGTGGCCAGGGCGATTTGTATCAGTTGTCATACGACATTCATAAACACCCCTCAGGATGACGGTTTTCAACGGATACGTCAGTCGTGCAGCAGGGCAAAGCCGGGGGCGGGGGCAGGCGTGGATGGGCCAGGTCGCCCTTGAGGTGGCTGATGGCGGTGTTGTGCCTGTTGGCCGGGCCGGTCTCGGCGGTTGGCCTGGTGGAATTGGACATCGCGCCTCAGGAACTAACCACGGCCCTGGAGCAATTCAGCCGGGCGACGGGCATGGCGGTGCTGGTGGATCACGGATTGTCCAGTCAACGCCATACGCTGGGCGTGCAAGGGCGCTTTACCCCCTCTCAAGGATTGAACGTGCTGCTTGACGGCACCGGGCTGGCGGCGCATTACGCCCGGGCGGATGCGTTTACGTTGCAGCCGGTGCAGGTCCGGGAGGTGCCGCTGCCTGCCGGTGTGGCGCCGGGTTTGAGTGACCGCAACTACGCAGCGGCGATCCAGGCCGGCATCCAGCGCAGCTTGTGCCGTTCTGCGTTGACCCGCCCAGGCAGTTATCGGGCGTTGCTGCAAGTGTGGATCGGCCGTGACGGCGTGGTTCAGCACAGCCGTCTGGTCAGTTCCACCGGCGATCCGGTGCGCGACAGGGCCTTGGTCAACAGCTTGCAAAACCTCAGGATCGACCGCCCGGCGCCCAGTTCATTGCGCCAGCCGGTGACCCTGCTTTTGTTACCCGACTCATCAGGAAGACGCATGGAATGCACAGCAGGGGACGGGGTGCCCGGGCAATGAAAGACACCGGTCGCAGCCCATTGGTGAAGTTGTTCCTGACCTCCTACGAGGATTTCAAGGTGCGCCTGCGCAGACGCCTGGGCTCCGAGGAGCTGGCCAACGACGTGCTGCATGAAACCTACCTGCGGGTCGATCGCATGGTCGACACGCCGGACATTGCCCAGCCCAGTGCGTATCTGTATCGCATGGCGCTGAACATTGCCGCCGACCGCCGGCAAGCCGATGCGCGCCTGCTCACCGGCGAGGAAATCGACGAGTTGCTGCAGGTCTCGGATGAGGCGCTGGATCCGGCCCGGGTGGTGGGCGGGCAGAAGGAGCTGCAGATCCTGCTCAAAGCCTTGTATGAGCTGCCGGCGCGGCGTCGGCGGATCTTCATCGCGGCGCGGCTGGAGGAGGCCCCGCACCTGGAGATCTCCCAGCGCTTCGGCATTTCCACCCGCATGGTGGAGAAGGAAATCAAGGCGGCGCTGGGGCATTGCGCCCTGCGCCTGGAAAGAAAAGTCATTCAGCGGTTCGGTCCCGGCGCGGGAAAACCGTCTTGAATGTAGAGCCCCGACAATTAAGCCCCGACAATTTCACGAGTGTGTGTGCGCTTGAACATCTTCAGCATCGCTTCCCCTGAGGCCACGCCCCAGGCCCGCCTGGCCGATGAGGCCCGAGACTGGCTGATCCTGCTGACCTCGGGACGCGCCACCGTGGCGGATGCCCGGGCCTTGCGCCACTGGTGTGGACAGAGTCCCGAGCATGCCCAGGCTTTCGAGCAGGCCAAGGTGCTATGGCATCACGTGCAACCGGCTGCGACGGCGTTGCAGGCGCCGCGACATTTTGGTCGCCGGGCGTTGCTGGGTGGGGCGATTGCGGCGTCCGTCGGTTTCCTGTTGGTCCGGGCCACGGTGCCTGGAGGCTTTTCCGGGCTGGGGGCCGACTACATCACCGAGGTTGGCGAGCAGCGCCGGGTGGATCTGGCCGAGGGTATCAGTCTGGAGCTCAATACCCAGACCCGTCTGAGTCGTCGCCCGTTGAGCGATGGCGGTGAGGGGTTGGAATTGCTCAGTGGCGAGATCGAAGTGCAGGGGCGCGGAGCCCAGGCGATCAGCATCCTGGCCGGCAGCGGTTGGATCAGTGCGGCCCAGGCGCGGTTCAACATCCGCTACATTGACCAGAGTGTCTGTGCGACCTGCCTTGAGGGCGTTGTGTTGGTCGACGTGCAAGGCCAGCGCTTTCGCCTGGAACCGGGCATGCAGTTGACTTACGACCCGGGGCGCGTCGGCACGCCGCATTCGGCCGATGTCTCGGCCGCCATCGCCTGGCGTGACCAGGTGCTGGTGTTCAACGATGCGACCCTGGCCAGCGTCATCGATGAAATCAACCGCTACCGCCCGGGCATGTTGCTGCTGCTCAACCGCGAGCTGGGCCAGCGCAAGGTCCAGGCCCGCTTCCGTCTCGATCAACTGGCGGGCGTGGCGCTGTTGATCCGCGATGCCTATGGCGTCAAATGCACCGAGCTGCCGGGTGGGGTGGTGGTGCTCAGCTGAACCAGGCGGCGCCTGGACGGCCCCATCGCGAGCAGGCTCGCTCCCACAGTATTGACGAGTGGCCTGCAAATTTTGTGTCCGCCACAAACCCCTTGTGGGAGCGGGCTTGCCCGCGAAGATGGCGGCACATCCAACATCGATGCAAGCTGACAGACTGCTTTCGCGAGCAAGCCCGCACAGGAGTTCTGGGTTGCCTGTTATTATTCCAACGGCCCCAGCACCTGACGATATTGCTCGACCCCTTGAGGTGTCCGGCGGGTCAGGCTGATTTCGAGGCCTGCGGGGTTTTCCTCGCGGTTGCCGCTGAGTTTGCGCCAGCCTTTTTCCTTGTCCCAGTAGCGCAAGCCAGCGTCGCTGACATCACCGAGCACCGCCTCCCCGGCGCCGGGTGCGGGCAGGGGGTAGTGGTTGCGGGCCTGGCCCTGGGCGCGGTAGAGCGTGTCGCCTTTGAGCCACCAGCGCACCCGTTGCAGTTGGCCTTCCTGGGCTGCCGCCACGCGGATCAGATCCATTCGAAAGCCCTTGCCCTCGGCACTGCGCACGGTGAGGGCGGGCGGGGCGGTGGCGGGTGTGTCGTCGACGCCGCGTCTCATCGGCTCGCTCAATTCGATGTTCGCGCGCAGCTCGACGTCGCGCTCCAGTTGGTTCAGTACCCTTAGCAAGGCTTCGGTCTGCTCGGTACTGGCCTGCAAATGACTGTCGGCACGGGTGACGCTGTCCAGCCCGCGCCAGGCGATCAGGCTGACCACCGCCATCAACAGGATTGCCACCATGACTTCGAGCAAGGTGAAACCCGTTTGCCGGCCGCTCATTGGACTTGCACCCGCCCGGCGGCACTGCGTTGCACGGTGAGGCTGTTCTGACCGTCCGACAGCCGGATCTGCAACGGCGCGCCGATCCACTCGGCATTCAGCACGACCCGTTGCCTGGGCTCTATTCGGATCTCCATCGACGGGCTTTGCCAACGACGTGGACGCAGTTGCGGGTCGTCCTTGAAACGGTCCAGTCCGGCTCCGTGACCGGCACGCCGAGTGAAGGCAAAGCCCTTGGCGTCCCAACGCCAGGTGATCGGCCGCCCGTCGCTGCGTGCTTCGGCCTGGGCCAGTTGCAGCAGTTGGGCCAGGCGGTCGGCGTCCTCGCGCAGCAGCTCCAATGGATCTGGCTTGATGCTCAGGCTCACCGCGGCGCTGGCGATGCCGATGATCACCAGCACCACCATCAATTCGATCAGGGTGAAACCCTGTTGCTTGCCCCGGGTCATTGCGCGCTCCTTTGCATGGCAATCATCCTGCACCGCGAAGATGATAAGGATGTGAAATAAAACGGAGAGAATTGGCGCGTAGGCTGATAGCTGGTTTCAGGAAAAGGAGATTCAGGCCATGGCTTTCATCGAGCGCGTATCCGCGGCGCACATCGTCCAGGCGCTGGGCCTGCTGGCGGCGGTGGCCGGGGTGGCGACCTGGTCGTCGCTGCTGCTGACGCCTGCCGAATCCCGCACCCCGGATGTCGCCCCGCAGCGGATGGCCGAGCGTTCCGATAACCCGGCGTTGCAATGGTTCTCCAACCAGCCGGCGTCGGTGCAGATCAAGGTCAGTGGCGTGGTGGCCGGGGCTCGGGGCGCCGTGGCGATTCTCAGCCTCAACGACGGGCCACCGCGCAGTTTCCTGGCGGGTGAGCGGGTGGCCCAAGGCGTGCGGCTGGTGTCGATCGAAGCGCAGGCGGTGATCATCGAGCGGGGCAGCGAGCAGACTCGGTTGGAGCTTGCCAGGTTGCCGGATTCGGTGAGCCTGCCGTCAATGATCAGAGCACAGTGATCCCTGTGGCGAGGGAGCTTGCTCCCGCTGGGCTGCAGCGCAGCCCCAAAAGCTTACGGTCGCTGCGCAACCGAGCGGGAGCAAGCTCCCTCGCCACGGGGATTGCGTGCAGCCCTACTGTTCCCGGCTGACCAACGTCTCCAACCGCGCCAACGGCGGGCCTTCGTGGCTGCGGTCCGACACGCTCAGTTCCACCCGCAACATTCTGCCGTTTTCTGCCGGGCGCAGGGTCTGTTCGCAACGCAGCTGCAAGCGTCCCTGGTCGCACTCGAAGGTTTTCGAGCCCGGTGCAAGACGTCCTTCCAGACGCAACTGCGCCAACTGACTGCGGGCCGCCAGCAAGGCGATGGATTTGTCTCGCAGCAAGCCGTTGCTTTGGGTCATCACCGCCGCCACGCGCACCGCGGCCGACATGGCCACGGCGATGATCGCCAGGGCCACCAGCACTTCAATCAGGGTGAAGCCGGCTTGGGGAGCGGGGCGTTGCATGGCGCGGGCTCGATGGGCGGAAGCAGCCCCCGAGGCTAGCGTGCGTTCGTGACCGATTGACGACGCATGCTCGTGAGCAATTTCAATATCACTGACATATTTTCTTGCAACACTGCGGCTCGAATCGAATCCAGCGAAGGACCGTCGAGATGCAGATCGCCCGTTACAACGCCCGTCCCCAAGGCCCACGCGGGCAGAGGGGTTTCACCCTGATCGAGATCATGGTCGTGGTGGTCATCCTCGGCATCCTGGCGGCGATGGTGGTGCCCAAGGTGCTTGACCGTCCCGATCAGGCACGGGCGACGGCGGCGAAACAGGACATTGGCGGCCTGATGCAGGCACTGAAGCTCTATCGCCTGGACCACGGCACGTACCCGAGCATGAACCAGGGCCTCAAGGTGTTGGTGGAGAAACCCGCCGATGCCAAGAACGGCACTTGGAAATCCTATCTGGAGCGCCTGCCCAACGACCCCTGGGGCCGCCCCTATAACTACCTCAACCCCGGCGCCAATGGCGAAGTCGACATCTTTTCCCTGGGGGCCGACGGCCAGCCTGACGGCGACGGCGTGAATGCCGACATTGGCTCCTGGCAGCTCTAAGGACCGTGATGCGAACGGGGGCGTCCCTCGCGACGAAGCAACGCGGCATGGCGGTCATCAGCGCCTTGCTGATTGCGGCGGTGGTGGCAGTGATCGTCGGCGGCATGCTCAGTCGCCAGAGCCTGTTCACCCGCAGCCTGGAAGCCGAGCAGATGCGCGTGCAGGGCACGGCGCGCCTGCAAGGCGGCCTGCAATTGAGTCGTCAGCTGCTATGGGATGCCCGCCAGCGTGATCCGCTGATACGCTTCGGCCAACCCTGGGCGCAACCCATTGTAATGACCGGTCCGGGCCAGGTTGACCCGCTGTTCGAAGGACAACTGGAAGACGAGCAAGGCAAGTTCAATCTGCGCAACCTCGTGTCCAATGAGCGGGTGGACGAGGAGCAACTGCGCACCTTCGAACGGCTCTGCGAGCAGCTTGGCGTCGCCCCAACGGTGCGTGTGCGCATCGTCGAGCGGGTGATCTCGGCGTATCCGCGGCTGTTGAATCCCGAACTCGCCGACAAAGCCCCAGGGGCCAACACGTTCGACAGCGGCCGGGACACCTCGCCTGAGGCCGGCAGCACACCGCTGGCGCCGACCCGGCCGATGCTGCGCACCCTGCAGGATCTGGGCAGCGTCAAGGGCGTGACGTCACAATTGCTGGAAACACTGGCGCCTTACGTGACGATCATTCCCGCCAATACGTGGCTCAACGGCAACACCGCCAGCGCCCCGGTGCTATCTGCCTATGTGCCGGGACTCGCGCTGCAACGGGCCGAGGCGCTGGTCAGGGAGCGCGACGGCGGCCATTGGTTTATCAACCAGGGCGATTTCGTCAATCGCCTGCGTATGCCGGAACTGCAGTTGGCCACCGTCAAGGTCGGTATTACCAGCGACTGGTTCCGTCTGCGCGGGCAGGCGCGCAGCGGTCAGCGGCGGGTGGAACTGGACGCCTTGTTGCAACGCAGCCAGGACCGCCTGCCTCAGGTGGTCTGGTCAAGGGTGGGCGCATGACGCGCCTGCGCATCGCCCTGCCACCCCTGGGCGACCTCGACCTCGACAGCCCGATGGCGTTTGCCTGGCTGGATCGCCAGGGCCAGGTGCGCGAGCAAGGACAAAGCAGTCTCAGGGCGCTGGGCGCAGGCGGAAAAAATCTCGCGGTCGAGTGTTTCCTTCATCCCCGTGACAGCTTGCTGACCCGCCTGGAGCTACCCCCGTTGCCGGCGGCCAAGGTCACTGCGGCGGTGACCTGCGCAGCCCAGGCCTTGATGCTGGGAGGCAGCGAGCATATGCAACTGGCCCACAGCCCTCGGGATGCCGATGGCCAGGTGCAGATCGCCTGGCTGGACCGTGAGTCATTGCTCAATCTGGGCAAGCTCCTTAGCCAGGCCGGCCTGAAATTGCGCGGACTCTATCCGGCGGCCTATGCCTTGCCCGTGGCGTCCGGGCCGGTGGCCTGCATCGACGACGGTCATCTGTTGGTGCGTCACGGCCCGCAGCACGCCGAGGTGCAGCCGTTACTGGAAGAGGCGTTGAACGAGTGGCTGATTGAAGCGGGTGCCGGCCTGCATTGGGTGGGCGAACCGCCGTCGCAGGCTTCGGTCAGTCCCATGGCGCAGACCCAGCGCTGGACCGGCACCACGCCGGGCTGGGGGTTGCATGCGGGGCTCAGCCACGGCGCGGCCGAGCGGGGTGGTTGGGGCCGGGCGGCAGGAATCTGCGCCATGGCGCTGGCGGTGTGGGTGGTGGGCCTGAACCTTTATGCCGCCCGTGAAGCAGCCCAGGGCCAGCGGCTCAAGGCGCAGATGAGCCAGCGGGTCAAGCAGGCCTTTCCCGAGTTGCCGGTAGTGCTCAACCCGTTGCAACAGGCACGGCAGCAAATCGCCGCGCGTCAGAACGATTCTGCGACCGACCCGGGACAACGTTTTGCCAGCCTGTTGCAGCAGGCGGGCAGGGCGATGCCGTTCATGAGCGGTAGCGTCCAGGAACTGTTATTCGAGAACGGTGAGCTGCGCCTGACTGTCGCCGATGAGGCGCGCAAAGCCACTGGCGAAGACGATTGGAAAATCCCCCTGACCGAGGCCGGCATCGACGTCGCCAGCATCGACCAGGGATGGCGCCTGCGTGTAGCCCCGGCCGGCCAGGGCGCGCCGGACACGCCCGACGAAACCTCGGAAGACAACGATGAATAAGCAATCGGTGGCGCTGCTGCGGGTGCGCTGGCAGATTCTTTACACGCGCTGCCGGACCTTCTGGCAGGGCCTGGCCGCACGCGAGCAACGGGCCGTGGCCCTGACTGCGCTGGTGCTGGGGGGATTCGTGGTGTGGCTGGCCCTGATCGAGCCGCCGCTGAAAACCATCGCCTATTGGCAGGCCGAAACCCCCAAGCTGCGTTCGCAGACCGAAGCCCTCGAAGTGCTGCTGCGCGATGTCAGCGTACTGCCCCAGGCCAATCTGTCGAAGTGGCCCTGCGTCAGACCCTCGACGCCAGTGGCCTGGGAGAGCATTACCAATTGCAAGCGTCTGGCGCCGACGGTGCAAGCGCCTGGCAACTGACTTTCAACGATGCGCCGGCGGAGGCCGCGATTGACTGGCTGCTGGGCAATCCACGGCAGTTTTCCCTGGAGGTGATCGAGGCTCGCTTGCAGCGCACGGCCCCGGCCACTTCTGACAAGACCCCCGGCACATTGTCTGGAACTGTTCGCTTGGATCAGGCGCAAGGCGCTAAGGAAGCTTCATGAAGGGGTCTCGATACCCGCGTCACTGGCGCAAGGCCGCGCCGTTGTTGTTGCTGGCCTTGAGCGCGTGCAACAGCACGCCGCCCGAGTCAAAGCCAGCGTTGCTGGTGGACAGCGAACTGGGCATTCCGTTGGGCAGCACCCAACGTGGCGGCGACGTGTTGCTCGACCGCCAGCGGGCCCAGGCGCTGCGCGAGCAAAAGCCGGTGGTGCGGCACCAGGTCGACCTCAGCCATCGTGCCCGTGAATCGCGCAGTACGGCGGCGAGTAGCCCGCTGGGTGATCAACCGGTGACGCTGAATTTCGTCGACGCCGATATCCAGGCGGTGGTCCGGGCGCTGTCCCGTTCCACCGGCCAGCAGTTTCTGGTGGACCCGCGGGTCAAGGGCAACCTGACCCTGGTTTCCGAAGGCCAGGTGCCGGCGAGCCAAGCCTACGAGATGTTGCTGGCCGCGCTGCGCATGCAGGGCTTCAGCGTGGTCGATGTCGGCGGCGTGGCCCAGGTGGTGCCGGAGGCCGACGCCAAGCTGTTGGGCGGGCCGATCTACAGCGCCGACAAACCGGCCGGCAACGGCATGCTGACCCGGACCTTCCGCCTGCAATACGAAAACGCGGTGAACCTGATCCCGGTACTGCGCCCGATCGTTTCGCCGAACAACCCGATCAATGCCTATCCGGGCAACAACACCATTGTGGTCACCGACTACGCCGAGAACCTGTCGCGGGTGGCGCAATTGATCGAAGGCATCGACACCCCCAGCGCCATCGACACCGACGTGGTGCCGATCCAGAACGGCATCGCCGTGGACATCGCGCAGATGGTCTCCGACCTGCTGGAAAACCAGGGTGGCGACCAGACGCAGAAGATCAACGTGATCGGTGATCCGCGGTCCAACTCCATCATCATCCGCGCCGGCAGCCCCGAGCGTACGGAGCTGGCGCGCAACCTGATCTACAAGCTCGACAATGCCCAGAACAACCCGAGCAACCTGCATGTGGTCTACCTGCGCAATGCCCAGGCTGGAAAACTGGCCCAGGCCCTGCGCGGCCTGCTCACCGGGGAAAGCGAAGGCGAGGGCGAGGGCAACTCGCGCTCAGTGCTCAGTGGGATGGGCGCCAGCACCAACGGCCAGAGCGGGCAGGGCAGTAGCAGCGATGGCAGCAATACCACCAGCAGCGGCGGCAGTAACACATCGACCGCCAGCAGCGGTTATGGCCATAGCGGCAACGGGCAGGCCTCGACCTCGACAACCGGCGAGCAGAGCACGGCTTTCAGCGCTGGCGGTGTAACCATCCAGGCCGACGCCACCACCAACACGCTGCTGATTTCCGCGCCAGACCCGTTGTACCGCAACCTGCGGGAAGTCATCGACCTGCTGGACCAGCGCCGCGCCCAGGTGGTGATCGAGAGCCTGATCGTCGAAGTCAGCGAGGACGATGCCAGCGAGTTCGGCGTGCAATGGCAGACCGGCAACCTGGGCGGCAGTGGGGTGATCGGCGGGGTCAATCTCGGCGGCAGCGGGCTCAACCTCAATGGCAAGACCAGCATCGACGTGTTGCCCCGGGGCCTGAACCTTGGCCTGGTCAACGGCACCGTGGACATTCCCGGGATTGGCAAGATCCTCGACCTCAAGGTCCTGGCTCGCGCGTTGAAGAGCAAGGGCGGCACCAACGTGTTGTCGACCCCGAACCTGCTGACCCTGGACAACGAGGCGGCGAGTATTTTTGTCGGCCAGACCATTCCGTTTGTCAGCGGTAGCTATGTCACCGGCGGCGGGGGCACCAGCAACAACCCGTTCCAGACCGTGACCCGCGAAGAGGTTGGCTTGAAGCTCAACGTCCGCCCGCAGATTTCCGAGGGCGGCACGGTCAAGCTCGATATCTACCAAGAGGTCAGCAGCGTTGACAATCGCGCCTCGAGCACCACTGGGATTGTCACCAACAAGCGGGCGATCGACACCAGCATCCTGCTGGACGATGGGCAGATCATGGTGCTGGGCGGGCTGTTGCAGGACGGCTACAGCCAGAGCAACGACGCGGTGCCGTGGCTGTCGACCATCCCCGGTATCGGTGCGCTGTTTCGCAACGAAAGCCGGCAGACCACCAAGACCAACCTGATGGTGTTCCTGCGCCCCTACATCATCCGTGACACTGCGGCGGGGCGTGGCATCACCCTCAATCGCTACGACTTCATGCGTCGCGCCCAAGGCCTGTTGCAACCGGAGCGCAGTTGGGCGCTGCCGGACGTGCAGGCCCCGCAACTGCCGGCCTCGGCCAGGGCGATTCCGGGGGCTGCGCCTGTCGGGTTGCAGACGCCCAGAGCGGCGATCAAGGCGGTGCCGTTAACGGAGTCTGTCGGACAATGAGCCTCCAACCTGTGGCGAGGGAGCTTGCTCCCGCTGGGTTGCGCAGCAGCCCCAAAGCCAGGCGCCTCGGTGTGCCAGGCAGACCGCATGCAATTTTTTTGGGGTCGCTTCGCAACCCAGCGGGAGCAAGCTCCCTCGCCACAGGGGGTGGGGCAGTAATAGAGGAAGTGTGCCCATGAACACCCTCCCATACGCCTGGGCCAAGGCCCAGCGCCTGGTGCTTCGCCAGTCCGAGGCTGGCGCGGTGCTGATGGTCTGCCCCTCGACGCCAGGCTGGTCCATCAGTGAGGTGCGCCGGCAGTTCGGCGAGGTGCGGCTGGAGCGGGTGCGCGACGAGGAGCTCGACGGGCTGCTCAACAGCGCCTACGCCGACACCGGCAGCGCCGCTGCGGTGGTGGGGGCGGCGGAAAACGAGGTGGACCTCGACCGGTTGATGCAGGACATCCCCGAGATCACCGACCTGCTGGACACCCAGGACGGCGCGCCGGTAATCCGCATGATCAACGCCTTGCTGACCCAGGCCGCACGGGACGAGGCCAGCGACATCCACATCGAGCCCTACGAAAGCCATTCGGTGGTGCGCTACCGGGTCGACGGCACGCTGCGCGACGTGGTGTCGCCGCGCAAGGCGCTGCACGGCGCGCTGGTGTCGCGGATCAAGATCATGGCCCAGCTCGACATCGCCGAAAAACGCTTGCCTCAGGACGGTCGCATTGCGCTGCGAGTCGCCGGTCGGCCCATCGATATTCGGGTGTCCACGGTGCCCACTGGCCACGGTGAACGGGTGGTGATGCGACTTCTGGACAAGCAGGCCGGGCGCCTGCAACTCGAAACCCTGGGGATGGACCCTGGCGTGCTGGGCAAGCTCGACCACCTGATCCGCCAGCCTCACGGCATCGTGCTGGTCACCGGCCCCACCGGTAGCGGCAAGACCACCAGCCTCTACGCCGCCCTGGCCCGACTGGATGCCAGTGTCCACAACATCCTCACCGTGGAGGACCCGGTGGAATACGACCTGCCCGGTATCAGCCAGATCCAGGTCAACGCCAAGATCGACATGACCTTCGCCCTGGCGTTGCGAGCGATCCTGCGCCAGGACCCGGACATCATCATGATCGGCGAAATCCGCGACCTGGAGACCGCGCAAATCGCCGTGCAGGCGTCCCTCACCGGTCACCTGGTGCTGGCGACGCTGCACACCAACGATGCGGTGTCGGCCATCAACCGGCTGATCGATATGGGCGTCGAGCCGTTCCTGCTGGCGTCGTCGATGCTCGGCGTGCTGGCCCAGCGACTGGTGCGCAGGCTGTGCCCGCAGTGCAAGCAGGCCGATCCGGCGGCGCCGGGCACCTGGCGTCCGGTGGGGTGTGCCGCCTGTAACCAGACCGGCTACAGCGGACGTACCGGCATCCATGAGTTGTTCTGCATCGACGATGACATCCGCACCTTGATTCATCAGGGGGCAGGGGAGCAGGCGTTGCGGGCGGCCGCGCGCCGGGCCGGGATGTTCAGCATGCGCGAGGACGGCGAGCGCTGGGTGCGTGGTGGGGTCACTGCGCCTGAAGAAATCCTGCGCGTGACACGGGACGCCTGATGAATCGCTACCGTTTCGAGGCCGCCGATGCCCAGGGCAAGATCGAATCCGGACATCTGGAAGCCGACAGCCAGGGCGCCGCTTTCAGCCTGTTGCGCAGTCGCGGGCTGACCGCATTGCAGGTGCAATTGGAACGCAACACGCCCCAAGGCAATGGCGGCGGATTGTTCAGCGCCAAACTCTCGGACAACGACCTTGCCTGGGCCACCCGGCAACTGGCGAGTCTGCTGGGGGCGAGCCTGCCGTTGGAAGCGGCGTTGAGCGCCACGGTGGAACAGGCCGAGCGCAAGCATATCGCCCAGACCCTGAGCGCCGTGCGGGCCGATGTGCGCAGCGGCATGCGCCTGGCCGAAGCGTTGGCGGCAAGGCCCCGGGACTTTCCGGAAATCTACCGGGCGCTGATTGCCGCTGGCGAAGAGTCCGGCGACCTGGCCCAGGTCATGGAGCGGCTGGCGGATTACATCGAGGAGCGCAACAACCTGCGGGGCAAGATTCTCACGGCGTTCATCTACCCCGGCGTGGTGGGGCTGGTGTCGATCGCCATTGTGATTTTCCTGCTCAGCTACGTGGTACCGCAGGTGGTCAGCGCGTTTTCCCAGGCCCGCCAGGACTTGCCGGGGTTGACCCTGGCCATGCTCACCGCCAGTGACTTCATTCGTGCGTGGGGCTGGCTGTGCTTCGGCGTGCTGGCCGCCGGGTTCTGGAGTTGGCGCCTGTATCTGCGTAAACCGGCGGCGCGATTGAACTGGCACGCCCGGGTGCTGCGCCTGCCGCTGATCGGGCGCTTTGTGCTCGGGCTCAACACCGCTCGCTTTGCCTCGACCCTGGCGATTCTCGGCGGGGCAGGAGTGCCCTTGCTGCGCGCCCTGGAAGCCGCGCGCCAGACCTTATCCAACGACCGCTTGAGCCTGAGCGTCAGCGATGCCACGGCCAAGGTCCGCGAAGGCGTCAACCTGGCGGCGGCGCTACGTGTGGAAAAAGTCTTCCCGCCGGTGCTGATCCACCTGATCGCCAGCGGCGAAAAAACCGGCTGCCTGCCACCTATGCTCGAACGCGCCGCGCAAACCCTGTCCCGCGACATCGAACGCCGGGCCATGGGCATGACCGCGCTGCTCGAACCGCTGATGATCGTGATCATGGGCGGCGTGGTCCTGGTGATCGTCATGGCGGTGCTGCTGCCGATCATCGAGATCAATCAGTTGGTGCAATAAACCAACCTCACGCACATCTCTCGGTGGCGAGGGGATTTATCCCCGTTGGACTGCGCAGCAGTCCCAAATTCTGGCGCCTCGATACATCAGGCAGATGCGCAAAAGACCGACATGGGGTTGCTATGCAACCCAACGGGGATAAATCCCCTCGCCACAAGATCCGTGGTGCAGAAAAATCTGCGCGGTTGTGCCGGCTCCCGACCCTCGCCAATGCCAAACTCGGGTTCCTCGTTCTGTCATTTTTCCGGGGCCGGCTACCGTCCGCCGCAGCCTCCGGTCCCTGAACCCTTCAATAAACAGCTGGAACCCATCCCAAAGCCCAGTCCAGAGCCCTCGAACACCCGAGAAAAAACCCTGAAAAGAGCCTCCGGCTCCCGAGGTTTTTTCCTTTATTTGTCACCGGAAACTGCGAATTTCTAACCCATGGCCTCACCCCACCGCCAGCGGCACAGGACCGAGCGCCATGACGGCAAGCACGCGTCACCCAACCTACGTATGAACACGACGAAAGGAGATTCTTCATGTTTAAGCGCACTATGATCGCAGCTTCCCTGGCAGTGGCCGCCCTGGCTTCGGCCCAATCGATGGCCGCGGTTGTCGGTGGCGGCGCCACCCTGCCAGAAAAACTCTACAACGGCGCTTCGCCTCTGCCACGCCTGCTGCCAACGGACTTCAGCTACACCGGTGTCGGCAGCGGCGCCGGCAAGACGGCTTTCCTGACCAACGCCCCAGCCTCGATCAACCAGCCTGCCGGCACCCCGGTTGACTTCGCCGGTAGCGACTCGGTACTCAGCCAGACTGAACTGACCAACTACAACAACGCCTTCGGCGCCACCTTCGGCAAACTGATCCAGGTGCCATCGGTCGGCACGTCGGTCACTATTCCGTACAAGAAATCCGGCACCACCACCCTGCAACTGACCGGCGCTCAACTGTGCAACATCTTCTCCGGCACTGTGACCACCTGGGGCCCGATCCTGGGTAACAGCGACGCCACTCCGATCAAGGTCATCTACCGTTCCGGCAGCAGCGGCACCACCGAATTGTTCGCCCGCTTCCTGAATGATTCCTGCCCTACCAAGTTCGGTGTCAGCAGCACTTTCACCACTGCCAACCTCGGTGCCGAGCCTGCCAACTGGCAAGCCGTCGCCGGCAGCGGCGACATCGTGACTGCGGTCAACGCCACCGACGGCGCCATCGGTTATGTCAGCCCTGACTTCGTATCCCCCAACAACAACGCCGTAGTTGCTCGTGTCAGCAAAAACGCCGTAGCTGCCGGTACTGCTCCGCTGCCAAGCCTGGCCAACACCACCGCTGCCCTGGGCACTGCTCCAGTCCCCGCTACCGCTGCCGACCGTGCCAACCCATTGAAGTGGGTGCCAACCTTCGGTGCTGCCGCCACTGATACCCCGGTTCCAACCGGCGCCAACCAGTACCCGATCGTGGGCTACACCAACCTGCTCGTAGGTCAGTGCTACAAGACCGCTGCTGACGCTACCGCTGTGCGCAACTTCTTGACCAGCCTGTACACCGGCACCAAAAACTCCATCATCAACGCCCACGCGTTTTCCGTCGTACCGGGCACCAGCGCCACCCCGACCAACCTCGCCGGCGAAATCAAGAAAACCTTCCTCGACAACGCCTACGGCGATGGCCTGGATATCGCCAACGTCAGCGTCTGCAACGGCAAAGGTCGCTTGTAAGCCGCACGCAGGATGCAGAAACGGCCACAGGACGTGGCCACTTAAACCCCTCATCGGTAGCGGCCAGTCTGGCGCTGCCGATGGAGCGTTTTTACGTCAGTCGATCTTGCGCGCGTCGATGCCCCCGATGCTGTCGAGGCCTGCCGGGCGCGCCTGTGAACTTTGTGTGACAAGCGTTCGGTCGTGCACCTCTGTAACCGCCTATCAGGTATCGGTACGGCCGCCTCGGGGGCGGCTGTGTGTGTGACCTCACTCTGTGTTTTGGGAAAAGGATCGGATAGTGATGCGTCTGTACAAGAAAACTTCAAAACCGACGCCTCGCGGCTTCGCCCCTGGATCCTCTCGCTCGGTGCTGGAGCAGGGCGCGTTGTACCTCACCCCCCTGGCCCAGGCCATTGGACTGCTGGTGCTCACAGGGACGGCCCACGCCGCCCAGCCCGCGGCGTTCAGTTCGAGCTGGTTTGCCGCCAAGGGCGCGGCCCAGGCCACCAATGCCGCCCGGCCGGGCGGGCTGGTGCCGGGAGCGCCGCCACCGTTGGCGCAACAGCAGACGGTCAATCAGCAATTACAACGCTCCTTGAACAATCTCAACAATACGGTGGCGGCGATCGCCGCGCAGCAGGCCTTGCAGGCAGCGGGCCGCACGGCAGCCCTTGCCGGCCCGCAAACCATTCATAACGGCCTGGGCGGCAATGGCCTGAACCTGGTGATCGGTGCCGATGGCAAGCCGGTCTTTGCCAATGTCGAGGCACCGGTGCAGACCGAGGCGGGCGGCAAGACCCAGGTCTCGATCAAGCAGACCGCCGACAAAGCGATCATCAATTGGGACACCTTCAACGTCGGGCGCGATACCACCGTCGACTTCCAGCAGAACGCCGACTGGGCGGTGCTCAACCGGGTCGATAACGCGACGGCGCCGAGCCAGATCCAGGGGGCGATCAAGGCCAATGGCGCGGTGCTGATTCTCAACCAGAACGGCATCGTCTTCAGTGGCGGCAGCCAGATCAACGTGCGCAACCTGGTGGCGGCCGCAACCGCATTCGACGACAGCCAGTTCAAGAGCAATGGCCTGTACAGCCCCGGCACGGCGCCTACGTTTACCAACGCCAGCGGCCAGGTGCGGGTCGAGCAGGGTGCGCGGATCGAAACCCACGCGCCTGCCAGTTCCACCGCCGGTGGCGGCTATGTGCTGTTGCTCGGCAGCGAAGTGGCCAACGCCGGGAGCATCAGCACCCAGAAGGGCCAGGCGGCGCTGGCGGCCGGCAGTGATTTCGTGATCAAGAAAGGCCAAGGCACCGACGGCAACGCCGACTCGTCGGTGCGCGGTAATCGGGTGGTCGCCAGTGGCGCGGGCCAGGTCAGCAACAGTGGCTTGTTGCAGGCAGCGCTGGGCGACGTGAGCCTGAGCGGCCAGGACGTACGGCAAAACGGCGTGGCGCTGGCCAGCACCTCGGTGGATTCGCGCGGCACCCTGCACCTGACCGCCAGCCGCAGCGTGTCCCTGGGCGAGGGCGCCACCAGCGCGATCCTGCTCGATAGCAGCAGTGCCCTGGACAGCCAGCGCAACGGCCTGATGCAACCGGTCAGTGCCAACACTGCGCCTATCGTCGCGGCCGACGGTTATCGCCGCGACCAGTCGTTGATCGCGATCGACAGCGCCGGCACCGTCGACTTCCAGAAAGGCTCGATCACCCTGGCCAGTGGTGGCCAGGTCGGCGTTCGTGGGAGCCAACGCAGTCGGGTGAGCGACGGCGCGATCATCGATGTGTCCGGTGCGCTGGGCGTCAAGGTGGCGATGGAATCCAACAGCATCAAGATCAACGTCCAGGGCAACGAACAGCGTGATGCCCCCGGCAACCGCGACAACGGCGGCCTGAACAGCCAGGACGTGTGGGTCGATACCCGCGAGCTGGTGTTCGTACCCGCGGGCACCAACGGTTACGCCACCGATCGCTGGTACACCGCCGGTGGCCTGCTCGAAGTCAGCGGCTACCTGGGCACCCGTATGCACAGCGTCGGTGAGTGGATGGCCCAGGGCGGCACAGTGTCCTTTACTGGCAACGACGTGCTAACGCAGAAGGGCTCGCAGATCAACCTGTCCGGCGGCACCCTCGATGTGCAGTCCGGCAGGGTCAAGCAGAGTTGGCTCAAGGGCTCGAACGGGCGGCTTTATGAAGTGTCCAGGGCCCCCGGCGACATCCTCTACGAAGGCGTGTACCGGGGCTACGAAGACCACAGCTCGCGTTGGGGCCAGAGCGAGTTCTACTACAGTCCGCTGATCGCGCCACGGGAGCGTTTCGAGCAGGGCTACAGCGTCGGCCGCGACGCCGGCACCCTGGTGATCGGCACACGCAACGCGGTGCTGGAGGGCCAGGTGGTCGGCGATACCTTCCAGAGCGACCGCCAGGTGCAGGCCGCGCAGGTCGGGCTGGACGGTTACAACCAGTCGGCCAAGGCAGTGGCCCGTGGCGCGCAGCTGGTAATCGGCAACTACGTGCCTTACTACGTGAGAAGCAGCGGCACCTTGCAATACGCGTTGCGCGCCAATGACGGCACGCTGCGGGATATCGTCGTGGGGGCTGGCGATCAATCCCTTTCCGTCGGGATGGGGCTCGATGGCCCGGTAGCCGAAGGCCGCGAAGGTCGCTTGTACCTGGACAGTGAGCAGCTCAACGGCTTCGGCCTTGGCGCGGTGAAAATTGCCGCCACCGGCAGCATCAAGGTCGAGGGTGACCTGCAAGTGGCGTCCGCCGGTAGCATTACCCTGTACGGCCCGCAGGTCGAGGTCGATGCCAACCTCACCGCCTGGGGCGGCGACATTGTCCTGGGCAACGTGTTGCAGCAAATCAGCGAGAACGCCCGGGTCGAGGACACGCGGATCGATGGGGCTGACGGCAAGCGCGCCAGCGTGCGTGTGAGCGAGGGCGTGACTCTCGACACCCGGGGGCTCTGGAGCAATCAACTGCATAACCCCAATGACAGCAGTGCGTTGCCTTTCCTCAATGGCGGCAGTGTGTCCCTGCGCAGCAGTGGCGATGTCACGCTGGCGAGCGGCAGCCTGATCGATGTTTCGTCGGGGGCTGCGCTGCTGGCCGACGGCAAGCAACTCGGGGGCAAGGGCGGTAACCTGACCCTGGCGGCCAACGCCAATACCTCCGCCGGCGACGGGGTACTGAGCCTTGACGGCGAGATACGTGGCCATGGGGTCAATGGTGGTGGTCGCCTGGGCGTGCAGGCCGGCAAGGTGACCATCAGCGACCAGCCACTGGCGGACGCCGACGCTGGCCTGGTGCTGGGCAGTGGCTTCTTCGACAAGGGTTTCTCGGCCTACGACATTACCGGTAACCAAGGGCTGACCGTCAGCGCTGGCACTCAGCTGGACATCAGCATGCCGGTGTACCACTTCGGCGATAACGCTCAGGGCGCCGCGACCGGCAGCGCGCCGCAAACATTACTGTCGCTCTGGACCCCTGAGCCGTATCAACAGGATGCGATCAAGGGCGTGCTGAGCCAACGCAAGGGCGCGAGCCTGAGTCTGCAAGCCGGCAGCATCCTGTCCAGCGCCGGCGAGCGGGAAACGACGGCGCTGTCGATCGGCACGGGGGCGCGGATCAGTGTCGATCCGGGCAGCAGCCTTAGCCTGGCCAGTGTCGGCCAGTTGAGCGTCGACGGTCAGCTCGATGCCTGGGGCGGGAAGATCCAGCTGACTCAGATCAAGCCGGCGGGGTTGGCAGATGTTCCGGTTGTCGAACGCCCCCATCAGCGCTCGATCCTGCTGGGCGAACACGCGTTGCTGGACGTTTCGGCCCGTGCGGTAACCGCAGTGGACGCCCAGGGGCGGCGTTACGGCCGGGTCGACGACGCCGGCAGCATCGTCATTGGCGGCAGTGTCGATACGGCCAAGGGCACCGCCAGTGCGCCGGACCTGTTCGTGGTGGTAAAGCAGGGTGCGCGACTGTTGGCCAACGGTGCCCAGGCTGAACTGGATATTCGCGGCCAGGGCGCCACGACGCTGAGCAGCGCTGGCGGCAGCATCGCCTTGAGTTCGAACAATGGCCTGCGGTTGGACGGCGAATTCCAGGCCGCGGCCGGCGGCGCGGGCGCTGCCGGTGGCAGTCTGTCGGTAGCCCTGGAAACCCCGTTGTACGATCGTTCGACGGTGGACGATCAGGTGCTGGTTCCCCGCGAGCTGATCCTGTCCCGGGGCACCAGCGCTTCCACCGATAGCCTGATGAGCTACGGCCAGGGCCGCCTGGACGTTGATAAAGTCAGCCGCGGCGGTTTCGCTAACCTGACCTTGCTGAGCAACGGCATTCTGTCGTTCGCCGGTGACATGAACCTGAACCTGGCGCAGAGCCTGCAAATTTATACCGGCTCCCTGGCGCTGGCCGAGGGCGCGCCGGGCGGCAGCCGGATATCCTTGAATGCCCCTTATGTGCGTCTGGCGGGGGCTACGGCGCGTGGCACCGACGTGCATGTACGCCCGACCATCCAGGGCGGCTTGTCGCTGCAGGACAGTGCCGCCCGGTTGGAGGTCAATGCCGACCTGCTGGAGCTGCGCGACGTCCTGACCCTGGGCGCCCATGGCGTGCTGGCGCGCCAGCAGGGCCCGGCGCTGGAGGTTGACCGCCGTGGTTTCGCCCAGGCGCAGTTGAACAGTCGGGGTGACCTGCGTTTTCTCGGTGGCTCGCCGCTCAATAGCGAGCGTACCGCCACACAACTGTTGAGCAACGCCGACCTGACCCTGGCCGCGGCGCAGATCTACCCGACCACGGGCGCCACGGCGCTGGTCAAGACCACCGCGGACTCCACCCTGCGGATCGCGCGTACCACCGACACGCTGCCGGCCGTACCGTATTCGGCGTTCGGTTCGCTGAGCCTGGATGCCGGAACCCTGTTGCAGGGCGGCGTGCTGCGCGCGCCGTTGGGGCTGCTCAGCCTTGGCGAAGAGGTGGGCAATATCCAGACCCTGAAGCTGTTGCCGGGCAGTGTCACGTCGGTCAGCGCGGCCGGTTTGAACATGCCTTATGGCGGTACGGTCGACGGTTTGTCCTATCGCTACAACGGTAAGGACGTCGAATTGATCGGGGCCGGGGGCAGTATCTCGACCAACGTGTTGTCGGTGGGCGTGTCGATGACCGGACACACCATTGATGTGCAATCCGGCGCCGTGCTCGACCTGTCCGGTGGCGGCGACCTGGCCGGCGCCGGTTTCATTTCCGGGCGTGGCGGCTCTACCGACGCGCGTTATAACCCGTTGGTGCAGATCGGTGCGGACGGCAGCCTGGTATTGCCGGGGCTGGACACTAACCCGGTGTACGCCATCGTTCCCGGTGACCAACGCAGCTACGCGCCTCCGTCGGGGGAGGCCGGGGCACGCGATCCGTTGATTGGCCAGCGCATTACCCTGGACGCCGGCGTTCCGGGCCTGCCGGCGGGCACCTACACCTTGCTGCCGTCGACCTATGCCTTGTTGCCGGGGGCGTTCCGGGTAGAACTCAACGGCTTGGCGAGCAACGGAAAAATGGCCAGCAGCCTGGCCATGCGGAACGGCTCCTGGGCCACCTCGGGCGGCTTGTCGATTGCTCACAGCGACATTCGCGATGCGCTGTCCAGTCAAGTGATCCTGACTTCGGCGGATGTGCTGCGGCGGTACTCGCAATACAACGAAACCGACTACGCGGCGTTCGCCAAGACCGACGCCGCGCTCAAGGGCGTGCCACGGGCGATGATCGAGGCCGATGGCAAGACCCTCAAACTCAAGTTCAAGGGTGTGGGCGAACCAGGCGAGACGTTTCAATTCAATGGGAAGGCCAATTTCAAACCGGCCGAGGGCGGCCTGGGTGGCAGCGTCGGTGTTTTCGCCGACGCTCGCCGCCTCGAAGTGCTGCCGGTGGGCCAGCAGGCTACCCCGGGCTTCGCCGGCGCCTCGCTGTATGATCAGGCGCTTGACGCCTTGCAGGTTCCACGCCTGACGATCGGCACGCTGCCTGGGGTCATGTACGGCCAGGGCGGCAATCTGGTGACCTTCAACTCGACCCTGTCCGATATCGCCCTGCGCCAGGGCAGCAGCCTCAAGGCCGGCGAAGTCTTCCTCGTCACCAGTGGCAAGGACGGCGCCATCGTGGTCGAACAGGGAGCGAGCATCAATACCCTGGGCCAAGGCAGCGCGCCGTTCGATTCGCGCAGCGGCTTCATCTACAACCCCGGCCAGAACGGCGTGTTAGCGGTGTCCAACGGCTGGCTCGACGTGCTACCGCCCACCGCAGGCGCGGGTACCGATGGTCCGGGTTCGATCCTGATCGGCCAATGCGACACCGGCCATTGCAGCGGCACCACCGAACTCTATTCCCAGGGCACCATCACTGCGGCCACCGACAATGCCTTCAACCTCGACGAGTCGGTGCGCTTCGGCACGCGCAACCTGACGTTGGCGGTGGGCGCGATCAACATCGGTTCGGCCCAGGCACTGGCGGCGGCCCAACAACGCCAGGCGCTGCCCCAGGGGTTGACCCTAAACCAGCAGGTACTCGACCGCCTGCTGCGCGGCGACAGCCTCAAGGGTGCGCCGGCCCTGGAAAACCTGGTGCTCAATGCCCGGGAGTCGGTGAATTTCTACGAAAGCGTCGACCTCAGTACCCTGGACCCATTGACCGGCAAGTCCAGTTTGCAACGCCTTGTCCTCGGCACGCCGGCGATCTACGGTTATGGCAACGCCGGTGACCGCGCCAGCATTCGTACCGGCACCCTGGTGTGGAACGGGGCGCTGACGCCGGCCGGTGCGCCGCTGCTGGCCGGGCCGGGCAACGGCAGCGGGATGCTGGATCTCCAGGCCCAGGTGTTGGAGTTCGGTTACGGGCCCAATGCCCAGGCCAACAACCTCGACAACCCGCAGCGTCTGACGTTGGGCTTCGGCCAGGTCAACCTGACCGCCAGCCAGCGCATCACCGCCAACCACAACGGCGCGCTGCAGGTGTACCAGTCGCGCGGCGACTATGTCAGCGGTAAGGGCTATAGCTACAGCGGCGGTGACCTACGGGTGAACACGCCGCTGTGGACCGGCGAGGCCGGCTCGGTCAACCGGATCACCGTCGGTGGGGCGCTGACGGTGGCGGGCATCGCCGGGGCGTCGGCCGCAGCGACCGACAATGCGGCGCTGGGGGCTGAGTTGCAGTTGCAGGCCGGCAGCCTGCTGCTCGACGGCACGGTCCGCCTGCCCAGTGGCAAGCTCACCCTCGGCGCCAGCGGCGACGTGGTACTGGGAGACAACGCGCTGATCGACCTGGCCGGACGCGAAGTGGTGCTCAACGATGTCCGCAAGTACAGCTGGGGCGGTGACCTGTTCCTCGACAGTCGTACCGGCAATATCCGCCAGGCCGCCGGTTCGACCGTCGACCTCAGCGCCCGCAACAACCGCGCCGGCCTGCTGAGTGCGATCGCCCTCGACCCCGGCGCCGGGCTGATCGACCTGCAAGGACGGATCCTCGGCTCCGCCTCCGGCACCTATAACGCCGGCGGCACCCTGGTGCCGTATGCCGGTGGCGCGGTGGACCTGCGCGGGCAACAGCTGGGGGATTTCGCCGCGTTGAACGGGCGGCTGAACCGTGACCAGGTGTTCGGCTCGCGCAGCTTTCAGCTCAAGCAAGGCGACCTGGTGACCGGCAACGAACTCAAGGCCAACGACATCAATGTCTCGGTGGACAACGGTCGCCTGACCGTGCTCGGCACGGTCGATGCCAGCGGGCAAGAGGTCGGCACTATCCGGCTGGCGGCGAAACACGGGTTGACCGTGGCCGGCAGCGCGCTGCTCGATACCCACGGCAGCCTTTTGCGGGTCGACAGCTACGGCAAGATCATCGACAGCCCCAACCGGGCCCTGATCGAGCTCAATTCGGGAGACGGCCAGTTGACCCTGGCCAGTGGCGCACGCTTCGACCTGCGCCACGGCACCGACGCGTCGGTAGGCAATGCGCCGGGGCAAAATGACGGTCGGGCCCGTGGCACCCTGGAACTCAACGCCCCGCGGCTGCGGGTAGATGATCCGCGCTACGGCGATATCGCCATCGATGCCTCTGGCAATCTGTCGGTGCGCGGTGCGCGTTCCATCAATGTCAACGCAGTCGCCCGCTACACCGACGCCCGTGACGGCACCGCGCCGGCGGCGGACGGGCGGCCTTATCAAGTGATCGATCAGGCGTACCTGAAGGAAAAACACGATGACAGCGAGGCTTTCATCAACGCCGCGCTGCTCAACGGCAACCTGCTCAACGGCAAGCTGGCCGGGCTGAACAACGCGACTTACGCCGACGCGTTGCACCTGCGTCCCGGCGTGGAAATCCTCAGCAAGACGCCGGATGGCGACCTGGTGGTGCAGGGCGACCTGGACCTTTCCGGTTATCGCTACGCCAGCCTCAACCGTCATACGCAAAAGACCGATGTCTATGGCTCCGGTGAGTCGGGCAATCTGGTGGTGCGCGCCGGCGGCAACCTGAGTATCTATGGCAGCATCAGCGATGGTTTTGCGCCGCCGGAGGCAGGCGACCCGAGCGTGCGCACCGATGGCAATGGCTGGTTGCTGTTGCCCGGGAAACAGCCGTTCGGTGCTGATCTGGTGGTACCGGGGGCCGGCGTCGAGTTGGCCGACGGCACCCTGTATCCGGGCGGTAGCCTGCTCAACTATGACTTGCCCTTCAAGGGCGGCAGCCTGCCGGCGGGGCTCGAACTGCCGACCGCGATGAGCCTGGGCGTTGAACTGAACCTGCCCGCCGGCACGCTGTTGCAAGCCGCCATCCACGACGCCAGCGGCAATCTCCTGTATGCCGCCGGGACGTTGTTGAGCCAGGCAGTCAGCTTGCCCATCGACACCCGGCTGGGTGCCGGTACCCGATTGGCGATGGACATCACGGTCAAGGATGGGACCTGGCCCAAGGGCGTCGCGGTGCCCCAGAGCGGGCTGACGCTGCGCGGGGCCTTGCCCTTGGGCACCGGTGCGCTGATTCCTTCCGGTACCGACGTCAAGCTGGCCGAGGGGGTCGATCTGATCGAGCTGCGGCCGGTGGATAACGGTATCCAGGGACGCAACTGGGCCGTGGCCAGCCTGCTGCCGGACGGCTCGCAATCCTGGTCGATGCGTTGGGTGGCGGGGGCCGATACCGAGGCGGCCGATACCCGGACTACTCGTCCTCATGCCGAGGCGGGCACCTTGCAATTGGCCGATGGGCATTACCTGGCGAAGCGCGAGCAGACCGGTGGCGGTGGCGGAGGGGCGGC
>Ga0209370_1000536_pt1 | contig 48535 bp, 33 predicted proteins | sample AgamicAtPrz_FD_187164 | JGI IMG/M metagenome (GOLD analysis project Ga0209370, IMG submission 187164) | Agave microbial communities from Guanajuato, Mexico - At.P.rz (SPAdes) (version 2) | ecosystem: Host-associated > Plants > Phyllosphere > Phylloplane/Leaf | place: Guanajuato, Mexico...
GGACTACGCGCTGCGCTTCACGCCGCGCTCATTCCGGCGCTGGTCGGAGCTGCGCGTGGCCAATACGGCGATCGGCGCGGTGTCGTTTCTGGTGCTGGAAGCGATAGGCGGCAGTCTCGTCGTCAACTACGGCTTCACGAATGCGGTCTGGGCCATTGCGGCCGTCTCCGTGCTGATCTGGCTCACCAGTTTGCCCATCAGCTATTACGCGGCGCGCTACGGCGTCGACATGGACCTGCTCACGCGCGGCGCGGGCTTCGGCTATATCGGCTCGACGGTCACTTCACTGCTGTACGCGGTGTTCACGTTTATTTTTTTCGCACTCGAAGCGGCCATCATGTCGCTCGCGCTCCAGCTTTATTTCCATATTTCGCTGGCGATTGCCTATGTCGTGAGTTCGCTCGTGGTGATTCCGATCGTCATGTTCGGCATCACGCTGATCAACCGCCTGCAAAGCTGGACGCAGCCGCTGTGGCTCGTATTGTTCGTGCTGCCCTACGCAGCCGTGCTGTGGCGCCATCCCGACCTGATCGCGCAATGGACCACCTTCGCGGGCTTCGCGCCGCAAGGCCGCGCTTTCAGCCTGATCGCCTTCGGTCAAGCGTCGACGGTCGTGTTCGCGCTGATCGTGCAGGTGGGCGAACAGGTGGACTATCTGCGGTTCCTGCCGCCGCTCACCGCGAAGAACCGCACGCGCTGGTGGTTCGCGTTGCTCTCGACCGGGCCGGGCTGGATCGTGCCCGGCGCGCTCAAGATGCTGGGCGGCGCCCTGCTCGCCTTCATCGCGCTCCAGTACGAAGTCGATGCCAGCCACGCCACCCAGCCGACGCAGATGTATCTCGTCGCCTATCATCTGCTGCTCGATCCGCTGGGGCTCGCGAGCTGGGCGCTGCCCGCGATGACGCTGTTCGTGATCGTCTCTCAGTTGAAGATCAACGTGACCAATGCCTATGCGGGCTCGCTCGCGTGGTCCAATTTTTTCGCACGGCTCACGCACAGCCATCCGGGCCGCGTGGTATGGCTCGTGTTCAACGTCATGATCGCGTTGCTGCTCGTGGAAATGGGCGTGTTCGATGCGATCGCCAAGGTGCTGTCGCTCTACGCGAACATCGCGATTGCGTGGATCGGCGCGTTGTTCGCCGATCTCGTCGTCAACAAGCCGCTCGGCTATAGCCCGCGACATATCGAGTTCAAGCGCGCGCATCTCTACGACGTGAATCCCGTCGGTGTCGGCGCGATGCTGATCGCAGCCGCCGTCGCGATGCTCGCGCATAGCGGCCTGTTCGGCGCGCTCGCCAGGGCGATGTCGTCGTTCATCGCGTTCGGTGTGGCGTTCGCGTGCGCGCCCGTGCTCGCGGTACTCACGCGCGGTCGCTATTACATTGCCCGCGCCGCGCAACCGACCGGCGACGCCACCTCGCTGCGCTGCGCGATTTGCGAAAACACCTTCGAACCCGACGATACGGCACACTGCCCGGCCTACGGCGGCACGATCTGCTCACTGTGCTGCTCGCTCGACTCGCGCTGCCACGATCGCTGCAAACCGCACGCGCGTTTAGCGTCGCAAGCCGACCGCGCGCTGCATCGCGTGCTGCCCGGCGCGCGACTCGGCCCCGCCGCGCTGCGCCTCATTCACTATGCGAGCCTCGTGTTCGCCATGCTCGCGGTGCTGGGCAGCGTGCTCTATCTGATCTGGTCGCAGAGCGCGACTTCAATGAGCGCCGCCGGGCCATCGATCGGCCATGCACTGTCGGGCAGTTTCCTGAACATCTTTCTTGCGCTCTCGCTGGTGGGCTGCATCGCGGCCTGGTGGTTCGTGCTGGAGCGCGAAAACCGCCGTGTCACGCAGGAAGAGTCGCAGCGGCAAAACGAATTGCTGATGCTCGAAATCGACGCGCATCAGAAAACCGACGCGGCGCTCAAGCGCGCGACCGCCGCCGCGGAATCGGCCAATCAGGCCAAGAGCCGTTATGTGTCCGGTTTGAGCCACGAGCTGCGCACGCCGCTGAACAGCATTCTCGGCTACACGCAATTGCTGCTGCAGGCGAAGGAAGAACTCACGCCCACGCGCTACAACGCCGTGCGCACGATCCATCGCAGCGGCGAACATTTGCTCGCGCTCGTCGACGGCCTGCTCGACATCGCGCGCATCGAGGCAGGCAAGCTGCAGTTGAACATCGCCAAGGTATCCCTCGCCGATTTCGTCGCGCACCTGACCTCGATGCTCCGTCCGCAGGCGCTCGAAAAAGCGCTCGCCTTCGACGTGCAGACGGTCGGCCGGCTTCCGGCCACCGTGCGCACCGACCAGAAGTGCATGAGTCAGATCCTCACCAACCTGATCGGCAATGCGATCCGCTTCACGTCGAGCGGCACGATCACGCTGCGGGTGAGTCACGTGCTCGATACGCTCAAATTCGAGGTGGTCGATACCGGCCCCGGTATCCCGCCCGCCGAACTGGAGCGCCTGTTCCTGCCATTCGAACGCGGCGAAGCGGCCCATGCGTACGATCACGGCGCCGGCCTCGGACTCACGATCTGCCGCCTGCTCACGCAAGCGCTCGGCGGCAGCCTGGAAGTGGACAGCGAAGTCGGGCGCGGCACGCGCTTCGTGGTACGCCTGTTCGCGCCCGCCGTCGATGCGGCGGCCGAAACGCACGCCGAACTCGCGTCGATTCGCGGCTATACGGGTGCGCGCCGCACCATTCTCGTGGTCGACGATCTCGACGATCAGCGCGACATCGTCGTGCAATTGCTCACGCCGCTCGGCTTCGACGTCGCCGAAGCGGCCAGCGGCACCGATGCGCTGCGCTGGCTGGCGATGCACACGGCGGACGCGATCATCATGGACATTTCGATGCCGTTGATGGACGGCTACGAAACCAGCCGCCTGATCTCCGAGAATCAGCTGTCGCACGCGCCGATCGTTCTGCTCTCCGCCAACGCGTTCGCCGATGACCGTGATCGCGCGAGCGCGACCGGATGCAAGGCTTATCTGGTGAAACCACTGCAGGTGAATCTGCTGCTCGACAAGCTCGCACAACTGCTTGCACTCGACTGGATCGCATCCGGTACCGACGCGAGCGCGCCGGCCGCGACACCGCCGCTCACACCCGCCGTGTGGCCACGCGAGCTCATCGAACATCTGCATGCGCATCTCGAAGTCGGCTACGTACAGGGCGTGATCGAACAGCTCGACGCCGGGCACGCGACCTGGCCCGAGTTGCAGGATCAAATCGACGCGTTGCGCTCGTTGGCGGAACGTTTTCAGCTAAGGGAACTCGAGCATGAACTTGACCGACTCGCGCGCGGCGCGGGCGCGTGACGCGCACACCACGAGCGTGGCCCCCTCGATCGTCGACGACCCGGCCGCGTGGCTGCGCGAACGGCCGATGATCCTGATCGTCGACGACACGCCGGAGAACCTTGCCTTTCTTTCCGACACGCTGCAGGCGCACGGCTACGTGGTGATCGTTGCCCTGTCCGGCGAGGATGCGCTCAAACGCCTCGCGCGCGTGACGCCCGACGTGGTGTTGCTCGACGCGATGATGCCCGACATGGACGGCTTCGAAACATGCGTGCGTATCAAGCAGGACGGAAGGCACGAGCATCTGCCCGTCATCTTCATGACTGCATTGACGGAGAGCGAGCACGTCGTACGCGGCTTTCGCGTGGGCGGCATCGATTACGTGACCAAGCCGGTGCAGCCCGAGGAATTGTGCGCGCGCATCGGTGCCCACGTGCGACGTTCACGCGCGCAGTTGTATGCGGAGGCGGCACTGTCGCTCGACACGCGCGCGGCACTGATCGTCGGCGCGGACGGCACGATTCGGTGGCAGAGTCCGCAGGCTGCACGTCATATCGCTGCCTACACGACCGCGCACGATGGCGCCGCCGATGCCGGGCACACCTCGAACGCACGCGATACCGACGCGCCGCCGAAGCTGCCTGCGCTGCTGCACGCCTGGTTCATCGACTGGCTCGCGCGCGGCGCCCAAGGCGACGCCGTGCACGAATTCAGCTCGGGCCAGGTACGCCGCTCGGCCAGTGCGACGCGCGGGCCGGAACCGGGCGAATGGATCATGGTCCTCAAGGAAAGAGACGACACGGTGCATTGCAATGCACTCGCCGAACGCTTCGGGCTGACCCTGCGCGAGGCCGAAGTGCTGCTGTGGGTGTCGCACGGCAAGACGAACCGCGATATCGGCGACATTCTGGGCATCGCCCCGCGCACGGTGAACAAGCATCTCGAACATCTGTTCCGCAAGCTCCACGTCGAGACCCGCGCGGGGGCAGCCGCCGCGGCGATCAAGATGCTCGACCGCACGTGAAAGGATCGGATCGCCGGAATCGTCCCGCTCCCATGCCGTTGCCGGGCTGCTCGCCGGCGCATGATTTCGTAAACTTGATCTTTTGCTCTGTTTCTGGATAATTGTTCATAGCTCAGGCGACATGCTCTCCGCAGATTTCGCCAGGAGCTCATAGCCTGCCGGCCCTCTCGGCCGGCATCCCCTTTTTCGGCACCTGATCTACGGGTCCGCCGAAATACCGTCACGATTCCTCCCGGCAACGGCGGAATCGTTCGCCTGCAACGCAGGCCGTGAAGCGCCAGAGGAGACACTGGCGCCTTGCTCCAAGTGCGGCTCCAGATCGTGCTCAACCAGAGGAATCGTCGCGCCCTCGACCCAAACCGGTTTGGATGGGCCGTGAGCGATTTCCCTACTCGGTGACCGACATGACGAAGCAATCACCCCGCGTACAAACCGGAAGTCCATCCTATCGGCGCGTTCCATTTGCCCGACACGGCGGCATGCCGCCCGGCCACGTCCATCCGCTCGCCTGAGCACCCGTCCGCGCCCTCCTGCTCCGCGACTTCGGCGAAGCGCTGCCGCACCTGCGGCGACGCCTTTGGCCGGAGCGGGCACATGCCGCCACGTTACGCGTTCGTTCGCCCGTGCGACGAACCGCATCACAAGGAAACCCATCATGGCTTCTGATTCCGCCCTTCCCGACACGCCCTCGGCCCCCGCCCGGCCGACCCCGTCCGCCTACATGCGGACCGTCGCATCGATCGCGGCGATCGCCGGCGGGCTCTATGGATACGACACCGGCATCATTTCGGGCGCCCTGCCCCTCATCGCGCGAGACTTCGACCTCAACTACCGCGCACAGGAACTCGTCGCCGCGGCGATCCTGCTCGGCGCGGTGATCGGCGCGCTGGCCGGCACCCGCATGTCGGCCGCGCTCGGACGCCGCAAGACCATCACGATCGTCTCGGCGATTTATGCGGTCGGCGTGCTGGCCGCCGCCCTATCGCCCGACGTCTGGTCCCTCGCCGCGTCCCGGCTCGTGCTCGGATTCGCGGTCGGCGGCTCGACGCAGATCGTGCCGACCTACATCGCGGAACTCGCGGAGCCGGACAAGCGCGGTCGCCTGGTCACCTACTTCAACGTATCGATCGGCATCGGCATCCTGCTCGCGGCATTGATCGGTGTCGCGGGTAACGAGTTGTTTCCCTGGCGCGCGATGATCGGCATCGCGGTCGTGCCGTCGGTGATCCTGATGGTCGGCATGACCCGACTGCCGCGCAGCCCGCGCTGGCTCGTCGAGCAGGATCGCATCGCCGACGCGCATGGCGAGTTGTCGAAGGTGCGGGAATCCCAAGCCGCCGTCCGGCACGAGATTGCCGATATTCGGGATGTGGTCGAGCGACAGCAGAACGGCGCGACATCGGGCTGGCGCACGATGCGCGAACCCTGGGTGCGCCCCGCCCTCGTTGCCGGCCTCGGCGTCGCCGCGTTCACCCAGCTCAGCGGCATCGAGATGATGATCTATTACACGCCGACGTTCCTTCGCGACGCGGGATTCGGCGCGTCGGCATCGCTGTGGGCCGCGCTCGGCGTCGCCGTCACCTATCTCGTGATGACCTTCATCGGCAAGCTGATCGTCGACCATGTCGGCCGCCGCACGCTCAGCCTGGCGACGCTGCCCGTCGCGGCAGCCAGCCTCGTGCTGCTTGGCTGCCTGCTGCGCGGCGACGTCGTTGCGCCCATGCAGCAACTGTGGATCGTCGCCTGCCTGATCGCGTTCATGGTGTTCAACGCCGGCGGTATCCAGGTCATCGGCTGGCTGACGGGCGCGGAAATCTACCCCGTCGCGATTCGCAACCAGGCCACCGGCGCGCACGCCGCGATGCTATGGGGCTCGAACCTGCTGCTGACCGGGACGGCACTATCCGTGACCCAATGGCTCGGTGTCGGCGGCGCGATGTGGGTGTACGCGTGTCTCAACGCGCTCGCCTGGGTGTTCATCTACTTCATGGTGCCGGAAACGCGCGGTCGCAGCCTCGAGGACATCGAACGCGCATTGAAGCGCGGAACGTTCGGGCCGCGCCATTCATGATCGAACCCGGTCAAGCCAGTCGCGCCCATCCCGCCTTCTCATCACGGAAACCGACATGAACGAACTCCCTGCCACGCGTCGACTTTCAGACCATGCGCTCATCAGCGATTGCGATGGCGTGCTCGTCAATAGCGAAGCCATCGCCGAACGCATCATCGTGACGCGTCTCGAGCATCTCTGGGGGCTGACCGGCCTGCGCGACGTCGTGCGTCCCCTGCTCGGCATGCGCGCCGAGCAACTGCTGCGCACGGTCGCCACCATCGTCGATCGGCCGCTCGACGACGATACGCTCGAGGCGATTCGCGCGGACGTCCACGCAAACGCGGTGAATGCGCCGGCCATCGACGGCGTGCGCGACGCATTCGCCGCCATTCCACTCGTCAAGGCGTGCGCGAGCAACAGCGATCTTGCCTACGTGCGCAGCGTGGTCGACCGGATCGGCCTGGCCGACATGTTCGGCGAACGCTTGTTCACGGCCGACCAGGTGCCCTCGCCGAAGCCTGCTCCCGACGTCTATTTGGCCGCCGCCCGTCGCATGCATGTCGCGCCCGAACGGTGCATCGTCGTCGAAGACAGCGCGACCGGGACGGCCGCCGCGATGGCCGCCGGCATGACCGTACTCGGCTTCGTGGGCGCCGCGCATGCGACACGAACGCAAACGGACAAGTTGCGCGCTGCAGGTGCGTACGTCGTCTTCGACGACATGGCCGCGCTGCCGTCGCTCGTCGAGCGCTGGCTGCGACACATGCAGGACACGACGCCCGCTTTGCGCGTACGCGCCTGACCTTCCTCGAACGAGAAACACCTCGCGATCATGAACGACAACGCATCCCCTCTGGCGCGCGAAGACGGCGCGCTCCATCCGCTCTCCAATGCAACCCTCGGACGCGCGGCACCACACGTCGCCGTTCCTGCCTACGACCGCCATCGCCTGACGGCAGGCATCGCGCATATCGGCGTCGGCAACTTCCATCGCGCCCATCAGGCGCGCTACATCGATCATGTGCTGCATCTGCCCGGTCACGAAAAATGGGCAATATGCGGAATCGGACTGGGTAGCGGCCCGGCCTCGGTCGCCAAGGCCGACGCGCTTCGCGCACAGGATTGCCTCTATACGCTGACGGAGTTCTCGAGCGACGGCACGACGGCCGTGCGCGTCATCGGTGCAATGATCGAGTATCTGCACGCACCGAGCGATCCGGAGGCCGTACTGACCCGGCTTGCCGATCCGGCGATCCGGATCGTATCGCTGACCATCACGGAAGGCGGTTACAACCTCGACGAGACGACCGGCGCATTTCGGTTCGATACGCCCGACGTCGCACACGATCTTCTCGGAGGACCACCCCGTACCGCGTTCGGGTTCATCGTCGAGGCGCTCAGACGGCGCCGTGCCGCCAACGTGCTGCCCTTCACCGTGATGTCCTGCGACAATTTGCGTAGCAACGGCGATACCGCGCAGCGCGCGGTGCTCGATTTCGCACGGGCGGTCGACGTCGATCTCGCTGGCTGGATCGAGCGTTACGTCGCGTTTCCGAACAGCATGGTCGATCGGATCGCGCCACAGGTGACGGATGCGGTCCGCGTGCGCGCCAACCAGTCGTCAGGCATCGACGACACGGCGCCCGTCGTTGCCGAAACATTCTCGCAATGGGTGGTCGAGGACAGCTTCAGCGCCGGACGCCCGGCATTCGACGCCGCGGGCGTCGAATTGCGCGACGACGTCCACGCGTACGAGGCCATGAAGGGACGCATGCTGAACGCTTCTCACGTGTTGCTCGCCTACCCGGCGATTCTGTTGGGACATCGCTTCGTCCATGACGCCATGGCCGATCGCGATCTCGCGGCGCTGCTCGACATCTTCCTTACCCGGGACGTCGGTCCGGTCCTCACGCTGCCGCACGGCGTGTCCGCGCGCGCCTATGCTCAAAATACGCTCGCGCGCTTCCGCAACGCCGCACTGGGCGACCAGTTGCTGCGCGTCGCGCACGACGGCACATCGAAGATCCCGGTGTTTCATGCAAAGACCATCGGGGCCCTGGTCGCGCGCAATGGCGACATGCGCCGTGAAGCGCTGCTGCTGGCTTGCTTCCAGCATTACCTGAAGGGCGTCGACGATCTCGGCAACCCGTTCGCCGTCAGCGAACCGCAGTTCGATGCGTCGGATCTCGATCGCGTGCGAAGCGGCGACCCGCTCGCGATCCTCGGCTCGAAGCCGTTCGCCGCGCTGGGTCTCGATGCCAACGCGGAATTCGTCGAGCTGTTCCTCACGATGCAGGCGGCCGTGGCAACGCGCGGGACGCGCGATGCCATCCGGCTGGCGCTCGATTCTTCAGATGCTTGAACAACGTATCGCCTCTCGAACATCGGGCGCGCGAATGCCGCTGTCGGAGCAATGCGACCGTTCCTCGTTCACATTTTTTCCAAACAGCGCGGCCTCGAATGCCCGGTTGAGTTCGGTCAGCTTCGCGTCGAGCCGAGCCAGTTCCCGATGGTCCGGCAACGGACGATCACCGGCTGTCGCGAGCATCCCGTGCCCGACGTTCGCAGCCGCATCGCGTCGCATCGAGCGGCTGCGATCCAGGTCGCTCATCAACGCATCGATTCGCGTGACGATGGCTGCGCGTGAATGCCGCTCGGATCCGACAACCGGGCCGCCGGCTTCAACGGGCAGGAGCGTCGCCACGATTCGGCCATGCAGCCAGCAATGCAGCAGCGTGTCAGACAACCGTCGGGCATCGCCGGATACACGGCGTATGCGCCATGCGGCCAACGGCCTGATCGCCATGCGCACGTCATGAAAACGGCGATCGGCCGCGCGCATCTGCGCCGCCCCCGGCCGCACGCCACCGTCGCGTTCGTGCACGAGTTCGCGCAGCGCAGCCAACAGGCTGTGCGAGCGCGTCGCGATGTGGCGCGACGCCGCCAGTGGCATCACCAGCAGCGCCGTCGCGAGCGACACCGTGCAGCCGATCAACACCTCGCCGATGCGCAGTTCCGCAAGCGCGCCGATCTCGAACCCCAGTTGCGCATAGACGAGGCCGATCAGCACCGTCAGAAAGAATACGCCGCGCCCATAGGCGTGCAGGATGTGGTACGCCCAGGCAAACACACACACGCCGATGACGATGACCACGAGTGCATTCGCATGATGAACGGCGCCGACGACGAGGACGCTCGCGAGCGCGCCGGCGAGCGTACCGGCGACGCGTTGCGCGCCGCGATAGATCGTGTCCGCGCACGAATACGTGCCAAAGAACACGACGAACGTGCTGAGCACCGCCCACATCCACCGCTCCGACGACAGCGTCTCGCCGATCAACATCGCGGCGCACGCAGCCGCCGCGGCGCGGATCGCCGGCAACCATGCAAGCGTGCGCCAGCCGGCGATCGACCGAACCGCACGCGCGGGCCGCGGCAATCCGGGCGGACGTGCGGTCATGCGCGCCGCCCATTCGCCGGCGACGGTATCGAAACGGGCAATCGCCGCGCGTAGCGCCGCGGCGGCCGCATCGGTCCGATCGTGGTTCAGCACGCGCCGGGCCGCCGCGATCTCCAATGCGACGAGCGCGGCGTGCAATGCACGCGCGTCGCCATCATCGAGTGTCGACGCGTGATTTTCGAGCGCGATGGCGGCTTCGTTCAACGCGAGTAAATGCGCCATCGCATCCAGTGCGCCAGCGTCCGACACGTCGCTTCGTGCGATGCATGCCGCTTGCAGCGATACCGAGCGCGCGATGAGCCGGGGCGTGTGCGCCGCATGCGTCGGCAACAGCATCCGGCAGACGAGCACGACGCCTGCCGGGCCCGCGATCGACATCGCCAGCATGCGGCCGACCTGTAGCGCGCCCGGATGCAGATAGAGGCCGAGGTAGTACATGGCGATCGCCAGGAACGCACATCCGATCGTGCGCGGCCCCTGGGTCTGGCACAGCATCGAACAGAACAGGACGATCACGAAGCCCGCCTTGCCGACGGCCGGCCACGCGCTCACGACGGCGGCCGCGGCGAAACTCGCGCATGCGATGCCGTACTGCCAGGCAAGCGATTCATACCAGTCCAGCCGGTGAGCATCGCGCAGGAACAGTGGCGCGATCATCGCGAACAGTATGCCCACGGCGCCCGTGGTGATCGCAAAACCGAGATGAAGCGCCGATGCAATGCCGAGCGCGCCGGCAAGCACGCTCGCCAGGGCGGCGCGCACACCGCCCAGCAGGCGATGAAGGCCGGGGTCGACGATGAACAGGCGGTCAATCACCCGTGACAATGAAACAGCTGACATGATCGATGAATTCCAAGAGGCCGCGCGGCTGCTTTCGGCCGGGATGCCGGCCGCGGCTTTCATGACGGCCGTCGCGAGTCGCGACGGCTGCCGTGCCGAACTCAAAACACGCGGTCTACCCAGCCGTGGCGATCGGCTTCGCGCCCGTTCTGGATATCGAGCAGCGCCGCCTTCAGGCGCTGCGTGACCGGCCCCGCGCCCCCTTCGCCGATCGTGAAGTCGTACGCACGGCCCTTCACCCGGCCGATCGCCGTCACGGCCGCCGCCGTGCCGCACGCGAAGGCCTCGACCAGTCGGCCGCTGCGCGCATCCGCCTGCCACTGCTCGATCGTGTAGCCCTCCTCCCGCACCGTGTAATTCAGATCGCGGGCCAGCGTGATCAACGACGCGCGCGTGATGCCCGGCAGGATCGTCCCGTTCAGCGGCGGCGTCTGGATCGACCCGTCGTCGAACACGAAGAACACGTTCATTCCCCCCAGTTCCTCGATCCAGCGGCGTTCGACCGCATCGAGAAACACCACCTGCTCGCAGCCTTCGCGGATCGCCTCCGCCTGCGCGGCCAGGCTCGCCGCGTAGTTGCCGCCGCATTTCGCGTCGCCCGTGCCGCCCGGCGCCGCCCGCGTGTAGTGCTCCGACACCCACAACGTCACCCCGGCCGCGCCGCTCTTGAAATACGCGCCGACCGGCGTCGCGATCACGCAATACAGATACTCCGGCGACGGCTTCACGCCGAGCACCGCCTCCGTCGCGATCATGAACGGACGCAAATACAGCGCCGCGCCGTCGAACGCCGGGATCCAGTCGCGATCGGCCCGGACCAGCGCACGTACCGATTCGACGAACATCGCCTCCGGCAACGGCGCCATCGAGCGCCGCTCGGCTGAATGGCGAAAGCGCCGCGCATTCGCGTCGGGACGGAACAACGCCGCGCCGCCGTCCGGCAGCCGGAAGGCTTTCAAGCCCTCGAAAATTTCCTGCGCGTAGTGCAGCACGAGCGTCGCCGGATCGAAGCGGAACGATTCGCGCGGCCCGATTTTCGCGTGATGCCACCCTTGTTCCGCCGAGTACCGGATCGTCACCATGTGATCGGTGAAGACACGGCCGAAACCGGGATTGGCGAGCAGCGCGGCGCGCTCGGCCGCCGCGACGGGGTGAGGATTTTTTTCGAATTCGAAGTGCTGGACGGAGTCGGTGCTCATCTTTTGCCCCTTGATCGGCAGCGGGACCGTCCCGGCTGCTACGGGCAAAAATTTATCGTAGAAAAAATAATTTCAGGTTGCGTGTTCGCCTTAAGATGGACGCGGTTTAGCAATTCAATGCTTCAAAAATCGAACATTCAGGCACCGCGTGCCTCAACCGAACTTGTCGGATCAATAGCCGTGATCGAGCTGGACGAAATGGACCGTCGCATTCTGAGAGCGCTCCAGGAAGATGGGCGAATCCAGAACGTGGAACTGGCGCAGAAAGTGGGCTTGTCGCCGTCGCCGTGCCTGCGTCGCGTCAAGCAGCTGGAACAGGCCGGCGTCATCGAGCGCTACGCGGCGCTGCTCGATGCGTCGAAGATCGGCGCGGGGTTGACCGTCTTCGTCCGCATCTGGCTGACGAGCCAGGACGCGAAAACCGTCGACCATTTCACCGAGGCGGTTCAACGTCTTCCCCAGGTTCTCGAGTGTCACTTGATGGCAGGCGATTGCGATTGCCTGCTGCGTGTCGTGACCGCCGATATCGACGCCTATCGGAAACTCCAGATCGACCACTTGACCCGGATCGACGGCGTGCAGAGCGTGAAGACCGAGATTCCGATGCAGAAGATCAAGCAGACTTCCGTGCTTCCGCTTTGATCGCGCATGCGGTGCAGCGCTCTGCGGCGTGCGGGGTGTCGCTGACGACGGCGGGTCGGTAACCCGCCGCAGCGAGATCGATCGGTTCCTGTCGAACCGGAACGCGTGTCAGCGATCAAGTGGCATGTATCGAATCATCACGCACGACTGGACGAATGTGCGTATCGTTCGCGAAGTCATGCAGCTTCCGCGAGCCGCATGGGCGTCAGAAATGATGCAGCAGCGCGATACGCGCGACATATTGATTCGGGCCCGACGAGATATCGGCCGCGCCCGGAATGTACGCGTAGTCGAAGTCGGTTCCCGTGTGCGCGTTCATCGCATGCTGATAGACGCCCTCTACGAATACCGACGTGCGTTTCGACAAGTCGTAATTCAACTTCGTGCTCAGTTGATGCCACTTCGGATTGAACGCGCCGACCGTCGACGCGACGCGGGCCTGGGTGTACGTGTATGCGGCGCCGACGTAGAACGCGGTCGTGAAATGATAGAGGCCGTTCACCTCGAAATTGTCGAACTTCCACGATTTCCACGCACCGCCCGCCGGCTGCGTCGTACCGGTGAAATACGCGTTCGAAGTCGGGTCGTAGACGTCGACGTGCGAATACGTGAACCCCACCAGCGCATTCGAGAACGCGTAATTCACGCCGATGCCGATGTTCTGCTGCGACGATGCGTCGAACGTGTTGTCGCCGGTGATCGCCCCGGTCGAATCGGTATTGCGTGCGTTATTGATCTTCAGATACGACGCGCCGACCGTCAGCCCGCCCTGCTGGTATTGCAGCGCGGCGCCATACACGCGGTTGTTCGCGAAGCCGCCCGCCTGATTGCTGAATCCATACATCGCCTCCGCGGTCACGCCGTGCCACGCCGGCGACACGTACTTGACCGCGTTATTCACGCGGAACGAGTAGTCGGTGTTGTCGTTGTCGTATGGATGCGAGAACAGGTAGCCGGTCCAGTTGCCGTTCGCGGTGAGCGGCGAGAAGAGGTCGACGCCCGGATCGTACTGGCGACCGAACGTCAGCGTGCCGTATCGATCCGACGCAATGCCGACGAAGGCCTGGCGGCCGAATTCCCGACCGCCCTGGTTCATTTTTCCGGTGTTGACGTCGAAACCGTTCTCGAGCGTGAAAATCGCCTGATAGCCTGCGCCAAGGTCTTCCGTGCCCTTGATACCCCAGCGACTGCCGTAGTCATAGCCGCTTTGCAGTTGCACGGTTCCGTGGCCGCGTGCGTTGCTCGTGTAGTTGATACCGTCCTCGATCTTGCCGTACAGGGTCACGCTGCTCTGCGCATGTGCGGCAGCAGCAAGCAAGGCGGCGGGCGCGATGATCCCCCAACGCTTGTTCATGACGATTTCCCCCCCAAGGTTTTTCGTTTGCCAGTCGTAACGCTTGCGCGCTGCGTATGTGCCGCGTCGAGGCTTCTCGGCGACGCGACGGGCGCAGTGTAATGAGCCGATTTTCTGCTGTTAGCCCTTCGCGGCGGGAAGGTGCTCTTCAAAATGGGGGGTATTTGTCAGCGCGGAAAGCGGCTAGCCGGCGGTTGAAAGCGGGCATGAGTCCGTCGAGCCTGCACGCGACATGGCCCGCTTGCGGGCTTCGGCTGATTTGGCGGTGGTTACTTGAATCGGGATGCTTCGCACGCCGGGCGCCGCAATGGCGCACGAAGAACGGGATTGGCTCGCCGCAAGACAGGTTGATGCGCCGGCGAATTCGTGTGCCATACGCACGAATTGACAGCCCCAATCGGTGCGCTGAAACTGAGCATCCCTTTTCATCGCGGTGATCATCGGAATGAATTTCGAGATATCGGACTTGCGGGCCTTTGTCGCGACGGCCGACCTCGGCAGCTTTCGCGCCGCGGCCGACACATTGCATCTGTCGGCGTCCGCGCTATCGCGCCGGATAGAAAAACTCGAGGAAGTGCTGGGCGTCAGACTGTTCGAGCGAACGACGCGGAAGATGGACCTGACGATCGTCGGTCGCGGGTTTCTCGAACGCGCTCACCGTATCCTCAACGAGGTCGACAACTCGATGCTCGAGTTCGACGATCTTGCACGCAAGATGACCGGCGAACTCACGGTCGCGTGCGTGCCGTCGGCGGTGCGCTACTTCCTTCCGGAAACCATCGCGACCTATCATCAGCGTTACCCGGGCATTCGCCTTCGTCTCATCGACGAGCCGTCGTCGATGGTTTTTCTGGCCGTCGCGCGTGGGGAGGCAGACTTTGGCCTGACTTACGTCGGCACCGACGAGCCGGACATCGAATTCACCCCGCTGCTCGATGACCCTTTCGTTCTCGCTTGCCCGCGCAGTCATCCGCTCGCAAAACGCAAATCCGTCGCGTGGGCGGAGCTCGCCAGCCTCGAGTATTTGGCCATCGCGCAAGGCAGCGGCAATCGCGCGGTCATCGACGAAGCGCTGGCAGGCGTCGCCGACCGGCCCAAATGGTTCTGCGAGGTACGCCATGTGCCCGCGCTCGTGAGCCTGATCGAAGCGGGCCTGGGTGTCGGTGTCGTACCTCGGCTCGCCATGCCCCGCGGCCCGCACAAGGCGCTCGCCAGCGTCGCGCTCGTCGATCCGCCGATACGGCGAACGCTGGGTGTCATCCAGCGGCGCGGCCGCGGTTTGTCCTCCGCAGGCCGCTTCTTCCTTCAGTTGTTGACGGAGATGCGCGCGCCCGATGTGCCGCGCACAAGCGCTGCCGCATAGGCCAAGCGCCGGGCCACGGCTTCGGGTGGCACGGCAAAGCCTTCGCGGGCATCTGGTGGTTGGGTTCGATTCGTGCGCACGACGCACCAATCGAACGAAAATATGCGTTTGTTGCGTGAGCCGCTCCTGCTCGATCATGTGCGAAACGCAAGCGTCGTGCTCGTCGCAGCCGCTTGAGCCGCACGGTTTTCAAATCGAAGGAGACAACGCATTCCATGACCCAGCCCACTCCCACCCATGGCGTCGTCAGCCGCACACATCTGACCGAGTTGACCATCGAAGCACTCTGCGCGCTCGGCCTGACGCGCGCCGATGCGACGGACACCGCCACGATCCTCGTGCTTGCCGACCTATTCGGTTTGCGCACGCACGGCACGAGCCGTGTCGAGTCATACGGTGCGCGCCTGCGCATCGGCGGCATCAATCCCACGCCTTCGATCACCGCCGAACAGGTGGCGCCGGCGCTTCACCGCCTCGACGGCGACAACGGCATCGGCCCGCTCGTTGGCCATCGCGCACTCGACCTGGCGATGACCGCCGCACGCGAACACGGCATTGCCTGTGTATTCGTGCGCGGCAGCAATCACTTCGGCCCCGTGTCGCCGTATTCGTACCTCGCCGCGATGCAGGGGTTCGCCAGCATCATCGGCAGTAACGCGACGACGACGATTGCGCCGTGGGGCGGCACCGACGCGCGCCTGGGCAACAGTCCTGTCGGCTTTGGCGTCCCGAACCCGGACGGTCATCCGTTCATGCTCGACATGGCGATCAGCGTCGCGGCACGGGCAAAGATTCGCAACGCGCTCAAGCGCGGCGAACCGATTCCCGGCGATTGGGCAACCGACGCGCAAGGCAAACCGACCACCGACCCGAAAGCCGCACTCGACGGCTTTCTACTGCCGATCGGCGGCCACAAGGGCTACGGCCTCGCGCTGGTGGTCGATCTGTTCGCGGGGCTGCTTTCCGGCGCGGCGTATCTCACGCACGTCAAGTCGTGGGAAGACGATCCTGAACAACCGCAGAATCTCGGCCACTTCTTCATTCTCATCGATACGACGCGACTCGGCAGCACCGAGTGGCTCGCCACGCATATGGCCGACTATGCGGCGATCCTGCACGGCTCCAGACCCGCGGATCCGGATGCGCCCGTGATCGTGCCCGGCGAGATCGAAGTCGGTCGCCTGGAACGTCAGATGGCGGAAGGCATCGATATCGGCGCGGCACAGCTCGCCATGCTGGAAGCGATCGCACGTCCGCAACGCTGAACGCCTCGTTCGCGGCGGCGCGGCTCACCACGCTCGCGCCGTTCCGAACGCGCGGCGCGGCTGCGAACCGACAAGCGACGGGCCGGACAGCGCGTTCGCGCGCCCGACCGTCAAGCACATAACAAGCTCCAAGGAGCGACAGGTGAGACAGGTGACAAACATTCGATGGCGCATCGTCCTGCTGCTGTTCATCGCAGGCTTCATCAATTATCTCGACCGTGCGGCGCTGTCCGTCGCCGCACCCGCCGTCATGCGGGAACTGCATATGTCGCCGAGCAGCCTCGGGCTGTTGTTCTCGACGTTCTTCATCGGCTACGCGGCATTCAATTTCATCGGCGGATGGGCGGCGGATCGCTGGGGCGGCAAACGCGTCTTCTCCGGGGCAGTCCTGACGTGGTCGTTGCTATGCGGCGCGACCGGCCTTGCCAGCGGATTCGGATCGCTGCTGGCCGTCCGCACCCTGTTCGGCATGGCCGAAGGTCCGCTCGCGACGACGATCAACAAGATCGTCAACAACTGGTTCCCGCATAAGGAATCGGCGACCGCATTCGGCTTTGCCAATTGCGGCCTGCCGCTGGGCGGCGCGGTGGCGGGGCCGGTAGTCGGCCTGCTGACAGCCGCTTACGGCTGGCGCGTCGCATTCGCCGGCATCGCGTGTTTCGGCCTGCTCTGGCTGGTTTTCTGGGTGTTCATGGCGACCGACAAGCCGCACCAGCATGCACGCGTATCCGATGACGAACGCCGGCTGATCGAATCCGACCGAAGCGTCCCTGAAAGCCCTGCAGACCTGAGGCCCCTCGGCTTCTATCTCAAGCAGCCCGCCATTCTCGCGGCGATGATTTCGTACTTCGGTTACAGCTACATCCTGTTTTTCTTTCTCACCTGGTTCCCGACCTTTCTGACGATGGACCGCCACCTGAGCCTGAAAAGCATGAGTCTCGCGACGGTGCTGCCCTGGCTGCTGGGGTTCATCGGCTACGGGCTGAGCGGCGTGCTGTCCGATTTGATCTTTCGCCGCACGGGCAACGCACTGCTCGCGCGCAAGCGGGTATTGATCGCCTGTCTCGGCACGGCGGGCGTGTGTGTCACGCTGGCCGGCGCCGTGACCACGACGCTCGGCGCGCTGCTGTTGATGGCCATTGCCGTGTTTGCACTTTATCTGAGCGGCAGCGCCTATTGGGCGCTGATTCAGGACACGATTCCCGGCCCGAAACTCGGCAGTGTCGGCGGATGCGTACACGCGATCGCAAACTGCGCAGGCATCGTCGGTCCGGCTGCAACCGGCTTTCTCGTGCAGGAAAGCCACACGTTCCTCAGCGCGTTCTTTCTCGCGGGCGGTATCGCGCTGGCCAGCGTGCTGGCCGTAGCGATACTGCTGAGGCCCCGAGCGCTCGCGCCACGCAAGTCGAGCGACGCGCGGGTCTGCGGCTGACGGCCCGTGTCTCCATACGATTTTTTGTTCTTCACGCTATCGACATGAAACCCGACCCATCCGTCATTCGCGCATTCACACCTGCCGGCAAGCTGCGGGCATCGATCAATCTCGGGAATCCCATTCTCGCGGGCAAGGACACATCGGGCGCACCAACCGGTGTTTCGGTGGACCTGGCGTGCGCCTTTGCCGCAACGCTCGGAGTAGAACTTGAACTGGTGGTGTTCGATACGGCGGGCAAGTCCGTTCAGGCGGTCAGCGATGAGCGGGCTGACGTCGGCTTCTTCGCCATCGATCCACGGCGAGGAGAAACCCTCGCGTTTACCGATCCGTACGTGTTGATCGAAGGCTATTACCTGGTGCGAGACGGATCGTCGATTCGCTCCAACGACGATGTCGACCAGCCATCGATCCGCGTGGTGGTTGGCGAGGGAAGCGCTTACGATTTATTTCTGACGCGCGAATTGAAGCATGCGCGGATCGTGCGCGCACCGTCATCTCCAGCCGTCGTCCGAACGTTCCTCGATCAGGGCCTCGAGGTCGCCGCTGGCGTGAAGCAACAGCTCGAGGCAGACGCACGTCAAACCCCCGGCCTGCGTTTGCTCGACGAGCGATTCATGGTGATCCGTCAGGCGATGGGTTTGCCGAAGCGCCGCGGTGCGGCGGCCGCCGAGACATTGCGGGCATTCGTCGAGCAAGCGAAGGCATCCGGGTTCGTCGCTCAGGCGCTCGATCGACACAAGATTGCCGGCGCATCGGTTGCGCCCGCTGCGTAGGTCGACGCTGCCCGTGCGTGCCGACTCAGGTGTCAGTCCGAAACGCGTGCAGTCGATCGCGTCCGGGCCGCGCCAACGGCAACGACCATTTCACCCACGCTACCGTCCGGTTGCAAACGCAACCGGACGGTCGACAGACCGATCAACCTCAATTGCTGAAGATCAGACCGCGCGCGGCGCCATTGACGTAAATCCGGCCGTATGTGTTCCAGTCGCCGGCCATCACGCCGGAGTCGCCGAATTGGTGCGCGTCATCGTTGAAGCGCGCCCACGTCGCACCGCCGTCGTCGGAATGGTAAATGCCCCAGACGCCGTTCACTGTGCCTTCCACATAGACCGCGGCCGAGTACGGCGAACCGGTCGGCGCCTTGCCCAACGCGATCACGGTGGCGCCCGGTGTGTCGTTGGTCGACGCAAAGGCGCCGAGCTTCGTCCAGGTCGCCCCCGAGTCCACCGAGTGGTACACGGCCGTGCCGTCGGCCAGCCACAGATCACCCTCCGCGTTCGGATTGACCGCCATCGACGTATCCCGCCACGCATTCCAGGCCAGGTTCGCGTTCACCGAGCCCTGGCTCAGCGTGAACGTGTGGCCGCCGTCGTTCGACACGTAGATCTTGCCGCGCTGCCAGCTCCACGATGCACCGCCGGAGTCGTAGGCATAGACCTTGTTCGGGTTCTTGCGGTCCGCGGCCAGGCGGTAGGCACGCGGGAAGCCGTTCCAGGTGGCACTGAACGCCGGCAGGTTGGTCGCCGTCCAGCTGGCGCCATTGTTTGTCGTGTACGACGGGACCGAGTCCGGCGGCGCCCAGGTCACGTTGTTGCGCGACGGCACGACCAGGTTGCCCACGTTGCTCTGGCTTGCCGCGGCGCCGTTGGGCAGCGACGCGAACGTCGCCCAGCTATTGCCGCTGTCACCCGACCAGAAGCCCCTGGTGGCATGGCCGTTGGCGTTGTCGACGCCCGCGGCGGCGATGTACGTCGGATCGGACCACGACATATCGGCCGAATTGCCGCTGCTCCACGTGTTCAACGGGCCTTTCGTCGGCCTCGTCGAGAGATCCGTGTTGACCCACGTGCCGATGTCGCCGGCGCTGTTGATGAAGTTGTACGACGCACCGGGTGGCGCCGTGACGAGGGCCAGCGTCACGGTCTCCTCGAGGTTGTCGACCTTGGGGCTCCAGGTTGGCGTGGGCGACGAGGCGTTCATGGTTTCACAGATGCCGCCGCCGTGGACGTGCATGATGTGATCGCGATTGGCAGGGTCGATGGTGACGCCCTCCACCCAGCCGGCGCAGCCGCCCGAGGCAGTGCCGGTATGCGGCATGCCGGCCTCGATTTCGCGCCACGTGCTGCCGCCGTCGTCGGATAGCTGAATGGTCTTGCTGGTGTCGCTCCAGCCGGTCATGCCCAGTGCGATCCGGGCGGACGCCCCCAGACCGGAGACGGACAGGCCGCCAAAGCCGTTGCCGGTGGAGCGGTTGAGCAGCGTCCAGTTACTGTTGTTACTGCCGCCGAACTTGTAGAGATAGCTCGGTCCGCCGATGCCCTGGCCGACGCCCGCGTTGAACACCACGTAAAAGTTGCCGTCGGACGTGCGCACGACGTGCGGGATGTAGTAGCCGGACACCGTCGGCGGGACCGGCACCGGCGTCCACGAGAAGCCGCCGTTGGTGGACTTGTACAGGGTCGACGTCAGGCCCGCCGCTTTGGCGTAGTCCGGGGCGATGGTGGCCCACATGATCCAGGTCGGCTGGCCACTTCCCTTGCCCGACGTATCGAAGATCACCTGTTCGACGCCGATCGGGGAGCTGCCGCCGCTGATCGTGGCGGAGGACAGACCCGTGACCTGCGCCCAGGTGCGGCCCGAATCGGCACTCTTCCACAGGCCGGCCGTGCGCGATCCGTAGAACAGCGTCGACGGATTGTTCGGGTCGACCTGCAGGCGCTCGCCGGTGGCCCGGCCGTTGTCGTTGCCGCCTACCGGGAACGGCAGGTCGTAGTGCGTCCAGGTGTCGCCGCGGTTGCTCGATATGTAGATGCGGCCGTTGTGACCCTGTGTCACGGTAACGCCGGTCATCATGTAGACGAGCTGGTCGTTGTTCGGGTCGAGCGCGAGGCTTTCGACGCCGTGGAAATCGCCCTCGCCTGAGCCGAAACCGACGCCGTCGGTGATGGGCGTCCACGTCGAGCTGGTCGCGTTCCAGCGGTACGCGCCGCCGACGTCGGTGCGTGCGTACAGCAGGCTCGCGTTGGCTGGATGGTAGATCAGCCCGGTGACGTAGCCGCCGCCGCCCCACTTGACGCTGGTCCAGCTCGCCGCCGGCAGGTTGCTGCCGCTGCCATTTCCGCCGGTCTGGCCACGATTGGCGGCAAAATTGGTCACCCCTGTCGTGCTATCGGATCCGCCACCACAGCCCCATAGCGTGCACGCCATCGCCGCAGCGGCAATCCATCGTTGAGAAAACACGGTCATCGAAGAAATCCTTGAAGGAAGATGATCAATTCGCCATGAGCGATGCAATCTGCGCAGCGCTGAGCGCACCGCGATAAATGCGGAAATCGTCGATCAGGCCGTTGAACGTGGCGTCGGCACTGTATTGCGATTTGCCCAGCCAGTTCTGCGTGGTACGGCCAAGGCGGAACGGCGCCTGGAACATCGCCGTGTTGGTACTGACGGGCGTGCCGTCCACGTACATCGTGCCGGTCGAACCCGATAGCGTGACGGCCACATGCACCCATCGCTTGCTCGGCAGCGCGGTGGGGGCGTCGATAATCTGTTCCGGAGGGCCGTCACCGGGGCCGTTGGCCGTCATGGCGAAACGCATGCCGGCCCAGCCGTTGCGCAACTGCGCGCGCGGCGTGAACATCATGTAGCGGTGAAAGCCGGTGCCGAAGTCGAACAGGCGTGCCCACGTTTGCGAGCCGTTCCAGAACACCCAGCTGGCGATGGTGAAGTCCGACACATCGGCCAGCAGATCGTCGGGCAAGGCCACATACGCGCCGGAGCCGTTGAGCGAGACCGCGTTGCCGCTGCGCCCCGCTGCCCACGTTGCGCCGTTGAGCGTGCCATTGCGCCCGTTGCCCGAGCTGTCGGCGGCCGTGATGCCACCGCCTTCATCGAACGCGAGGTGCGCGAGCAGTTGCTGCGCCGTGATCACTTTCACTTCGTTGGAGACTGCCGATTCACCCGCAATCGTTTGCGCTGTCACGACATAAAAATACGTGCCGGCACTGGCTGGCGTATCGGTATAGGTCAGCAGATCGGTGATACCGCTCCGGATGGTGCTGTACGGTCCGCCGGCAATGGTGGCGCGCTTGACGTTGTAGCGGGTGGCGTTGCTGCTGCCCCACCACGACAGCACCACCTTGCCCGCGCTGGCGTAGCCGGTCAGGCCGGTCGGCGTTGCGGCAGCGGTGCCGGGGTCGAGCGTGCAGGTGAGCGTGCCGTAGCCAAGCTGGTCGAAACCGCCACTGTTGGGACCATAGTTGCCACCGCCGCCTTCCGGCGCCACACGCTCGGCAGCGCGCTGCGTGTAGGGCGCCGCCAGGCCTTTGCGGTTGATGTAATGGTTGGCCACCAACGCCCAGCACGGCCGCCCCAGGGCGTCGCCTTGCCCGCCGGCGGCGAACTGCGTCTGGATGACGCCGGCGCTGTTCTGGTACGTGACGAAAGGCACCGTGTAGAACGCGCCGTCCGCCTGCTTCAGGTTGGCCTTGGCCACGTATTCCGCACCCGCCAGAAAGCGATTGTTGTCGTAACCGTACAGGTCGATGCCCTGATTCCACGCCATCTCGCAAATGGCGCCCGTCAATGCAATGCCGAGCGTGCTGTGGCCTTGGTCCCGGCCGGCTTCCTGCCATTGCCCGAGGTTGCCGGGGTGCATGTAGTACACGGCTTGCCGGATACAGCCATTACTGCCACCGGTCTTGAAATGAGTGACGGCCTCGTTGACGAGCTCGGCATCGTCGCACAGCACGCCAATGGCCAGGATGCACGCGATGTTGGCCAGGCCCCAGTTGGCCCAGTAGTGCGTGTCCATCGCGGTGTCGATACGGGTCAGGAAAGCATGGCTGACCGGGTAGAACACCTTGCGCATCATGGCCTGAAACGCGGCGAGGCCGGTCGGACTCCAGCCGCTGTAGCCGCGCATGATTTCGGCGGCGTTGGCGAACTCGTAGCCGTAGATGCCGGCAGCGAGCGCCACGTCGCTGCCGCCGAGCGTCGTCAGCGTCGAGGCCCATTGGTCCAGATACTCGACGGCTTTGTCGGCGTAGCGTGTGTCGTCCGACACCTTCCAGCGCAGCGCGTCGCCATAGGCGGCGGCGATGTCGTTGTAGAGGGCGCCGTAGTTCTGGCCATGCGTGGGATCATTGCCGCGATAGATGCCGACCTGCGGGTTCGGCTTGTTCGTCAGGCGCGTGTGACCGTTGGCGACCAGCACGTTCCAGCTATCGATCCACGGGGAAGCGTGCGCGCCGACTTTAGTGCGCATGCGTTCGAAATCCGCCTCGGTATGCAGCAAGCCAGGATGCGTGAAGGTGCGGGTTTGGGCAGTGCCTGCCGACGTCGCACCTGCATCGATACCGTCAGAAGTCGGAACAATTCCAGACGCCTGGGCGCTGTTGTTTGCCGATGTACGCGCTCCGTCCGTAACCGCGTTACCTCCGTCACCGCCGCATCCGGCCAGAAGCGTTGCACCGAGCCCCATCACGAAATAGCGTCGTGCAATATTCTCGATATCGCCGAGTGGGACGATTTCCTCGGGCAGCATCGTCGCTGCTCCCTTGTCTCGCATGTCTGGATCCTCTGTTTTTTAGCTATGGTCGAAGCGACGGAAAATGTACTATCCGTTCCGTATTCCTCAGGAACGAGCCGTATTCTATCCAGTGTGTCAGGGATCCAATCAAGCGAAAAATAACAAATTCATCTATGACACGCACGTGTCACATCGGTGATGCAGGGATTGAGGAATGCGCGAGGCGGCTGGGCACAGCCGTAGACCAAAGCAAAGGTTGTCACCGCTTGCGAAGTAAAAATGCCACTTCATTGTGCGGAATCGGAAAATGTTACGGAATCCTATCTTTTAGTCTGACGAAATAGAATCGTTACCGCCTGTGGCGTCGCGAAGAGCGGCGTCAACTCCGCTGCAGTGCCGGCACCGCCTCCCTACCGCCCCAACACCCGCTCCACCAACTTCACGAAATAACTCGCCCCCACCGGCAGCAACGCATCGTTGAAGTCGTAACTGGCGTTATGCAGCAGGCAAGGCCCGCCGCCATGCCCATGCACGCGATGATCGCCGCCCCCATTCCCGAGGAACGCATAACAGCCCGGCTTCTCGCGCAGCATGAACGAGAAATCCTCCGCCGCCATGGTCGGATCGACGGCTGCGTTCACATGCGCGTCGCCCACCAGCTCGCGCATCACCGTCACCGCCACCGCTGTCTGCTCGGCGTCGTTCACGGTAGCCGGATACTGCCGCTGGAAATCCACCTCGCTCTCGCAATCGAAGGCCGCGGCCGTCGCGGCCACCACGGCGCGCATGCGCGTCTCGATCAGGTCGAGCGTCGCATCGGAGAAGGTCCGCACCGTGCCGCCGAGCCAGGCATCGGTCGGCACCACGTTCATCGCCTCGCCCGCATGCACCTGCGTGACCGACAGCACCGCGCCGTCGATCGGATTGCGGTTGCGCGTGACGATCCCCTGCAGGGCGCTCAGCACCTGCCCCGCCGCGAACACCGGATCGCGGCCCAGGTGCGGCATGGCCGCGTGGCAGCCGGCACCGCGCAAGTTGATCCGGAACAGACTGGTCGAGGCCATCAGCGGCCCCGGCCGCACCGCGAAATCGCCGGCCGCGATGCCGGGCCAGTTGTGCAGCCCGAACACGGCATCCACCGGGAAACGCTCGAACAGGCCGTCCTCGATCATCGCGCGCGCGCCGCCGCCCGCTTCCTCGGCCGGCTGGAAGAACAACTGCACGGTGCCGTCGAACTCGCCCTGCCGCGCCAGATGGCGCGCGGCCCCCAGCAGCATGGCGGTGTGCCCGTCGTGGCCGCACGCATGCATCGCGCCGGGCACCGTCGAACGATGCGCGAAGGTGTTGGCCTCCTGCACGGGCAACGCATCCATGTCGGCGCGCAGGCCGATCGCACGCGCGCTACTGCCGCGCTTCAAGGTGCCTACCACGCCGGTGCGGCCGACGCCGCGCGTGACGGCATAACCCCATTGCTCGAGCCGCTCGGCAACGAGCTCGGCCGTGCGGAACACGTCGTAGCCCACCTCGGGATGGGCATGGATATCGCGGCGTATCGCCGTCAGTTCGTCGGCGTGCGCGACGATGGAATCGATCAGTTTCATGCGGAGGGGAGCGCTTTTGTCGGTCGTCTCGGCGCGACGGCGGGCCGGTCCATGCCGGCCGCCGCCGTGCCGCGAGGCATCAGATATGGAACAACTGCGCCACCAGGGTCGCGCCGATGAAGGTGCCGGCATTGGCCACGAAGGACACCAGCACGATGCGCCAGCCGAGCCGGCGGAAGGCCGGGATGTCCTTGGCGATCGACAGCCCCGCGAACACCAGCATCGGTGTGGTCACCCCGAGGAAATCGTTGTGCGAGCTGAGCGCGGCGATCTGCGAAGCCCACGGCGACCACGGCGAGGTCAGGAACATCGCCACCACCGATACCCAGCAGACCGCCGGAATCCGCCGCCCCGTCACACGCGCCAGCGCATCGCCGACGATCGTCGCGCCCACCATGATCGCGATTCCCGGCAGTCCCGCCAGCGGTGTGGTGCCGTGGGCGATCCAGTCGCACACCAGCGCCATCGCGGCCGTCACGATCCAGGCCAGCAGCTTGCCGCCGTAGCCGAGCGCGGGCGCCTCGGTCCGCACATCGCCCAGCGACGGGCTGGCCGCCTCGGGCTGCGCCGATGCCTTGGTGGTGCGGCCGATCAGCGGCTCCAGCACGCGATAGCCCCAGACCGCGAGCGGCAGCGAGATGAACAGCGTGAAGTAGGTGCCGATGGTGGTAGTGATCAGGTTGCTGGCCGCGGCGAACGCGAGCACCGATTTCGCCGTCTCCGGGTCCTGTTGCGCGGCGATCGCGCCCGAGGCGGCCGCCATCATGCTGCCCGAGCCGACGCCGGAGCCCATCGCCAGCGCGAGCGGATCGAAAATGCCGAGGCTGGTCACGAAGCCCGCGAACACGGCGATGAACACCGCACCGAACACGGTGCCGGTCAGGTACTCGGCCAGCACGCCGCGGCCCTCGGCCGAATCCATGCCGTACTTCTCGCCGATGATCGCCAGGCTCGGCTCGCGGCCCACCGAGAAGGTCGCGCCGATCGCCTCGCGCTTGATGCCGAGCAGCAACGCGAGCGGCAGGCCGAGCAGGATGGTGCCGACGAAGTGGCCGAATTCCTGGAAGGCCAGCGCCCAGCCCGCCGACGCCAGCTTGGGCAGCGCGCTGCCCACCATCAGCCCGAGCTTGGAGACGAACAGCAGCAGCGCCGGCTGCAGGATCGCGGCCGCGAAGAACTGGTCGGGCACGCTCAGGCGCGCGCTGCTGTTCCAGCGCGCGCTGGCCAGCCCCACCGCGGCGCCGAGCAGCAGCGCCCAGATCATCGGCAGCAGCACGACCTTGCCCGGTCCGAGCTTGAACGTGAACGAGCCGATCCATTCGGCGACCAGCAGGATGCCGGCCGCGTAAAGCAGGACCTTGGCGGTGGCCGCGCCGCCCAGCGCGCGGCGCTCGATACCCAGTGCGTGTTCCATGACGAATCTCCCCTTGAAGCCCGGCTGCCGTCGAATGCGGGCCGGTGGTTACAGATAACCGAACGCGGTGGGCGGCGCTTCGGCCGTCTCGACCCACACGCTCTTGGTCTGCGTGTATTCGTACAGCGCCTCGACCCCGCTCGAGCGGCCGTAGCCGCTCATGCCGTAGCCGCCGAACGGGGAGGCCACGTTGATGGTCTTGTAGCCGTTGACCCAGAAGGTGCCGGCATTCACCTGCGCGGCCACGCGATGCGCGCGCGCCACGTCGGTGGTCCAGGCAGCGCCGGCCAGACCGAAGTCGGTATCGTTGGCGATCGCGATCGCCTCCTCCTCGGTGTCGAACGGGATGGCGGCCACCACCGGCCCGAAGATCTCGGTGCGCGCCACCTCCATCGCGTTCGACACGCCGGCCAGCACGGTGGGCGCCACGAAGTAGCCGCCGCGGCCTTCCCCGACGCGCTCGGCCGAGCCGCTGGCAAGCGTGGCGCCATCCGCCACGCCCTGCTCGATCATCGACATCACGTGGTCGTACTGCTTGCGATTGTTGATCGGGCCCACCTCGGTCGCATCGTCGAGCGGCGCGCCGACACGGATCTTCTTCGCCCCGGCAGCCACCATCGCGACGAATTCGTCGTAGACGGCGCGCTGCACCAGCAGACGCGAGCCGGCCACGCAACTCTGGCCCGCGCCGGCGAAGATCGCCGCCTGGGCAGTCAGCGCGGCGCGCTTGAGGTCGGCATCGGCGAACACGATATTGGCCGATTTGCCGCCCAGCTCCAGCACGCACGGCAGCACGCGGCGCGCGGCGGCCTCGGCGATGCGCGCGCCGGTGGCCGGCGAGCCGACGAACACGACCTTGCTGACCACGCGATGCGCGATCGCGGCCTGCCCGGCGGTGTGACCGAAGCCGGCCAGCACGTTGACCAGGCCGCGCGGCAGCCCGGCCCGCTCGCCGAGCCTGGCGACCGCCAGCGAGGTGAAGGGCGTCAGCTCCGAGGGCTTGAGCAGCACGCCGTTGCCCATCGCCACCGCGGGCGCCACCTGCCAGCCGCAGGTGAACACCGGTGCGTTCCAGGGCGTGATCTGCAGCACCACGCCGGCCGGCTCGCGGCGCGTGTAGTTGAGGTGTGAGGTCGGCACCGGGATCACGCTGCCGTAGAACTTGTCGGTCCAGCCCGCGTAGTACTCGAACATCTCGGCGACCTTGGCCACCTCGCCGCGACAGTCGCGGATCGGCTTGCCCGAGCCCAGCGCCTCCAGCCGCGCGATCGCCTCGGCCTCGGCGCGGATCGCGCGCGCCACCTCCTGCATCACGCGGCCGCGCGCGGCATGCGTGAGCGCCCACCATTCGCGCTGCGCGCGGCGTGCGCTTTCGGCGGCATGGTCGATCACGGCTGCGCCGGCGTCGCGATAGGCGAGCGTGACCTCGCCCGTCGCCGCATCGTAAAGCTGGATCGTGTCGCCCTGGCCGGCGACGAGCTCACCGTCGATATACGAGCCGATCGTGGCGGCACCGGGGAAGAAATGCGCGAAAGCGGCGAGCAACTGGTCTGCGTGCTGGGTCATGTCAGGTTTCCGTAGAGGTGAATCGAGCGGGATCGTGGCGCGGGCTGCCCGGCTTCAGGCAGGGTCGAGGAAGTCGACGATGCGGTTGAAGTCCTCGCCGTCGGCGACGGAACCCTCGCTGGCGGCCCATACGCGCGCCGCCTCGCGCGCCACCGGCGCGACGCTGTCGAACTGGTCGAGCAGGCCCAGCGCGAGCCGCACGTCCTTGCGCATCAGCTTCATGGTGAAACCGGAATCGAACTTGCCGTTGAAGATCCAGGTCGGGTAGTTGGTCAGCGTCGCGCTGTTGCGGCCGGAGCCGCCGTTGAGCGCCTCGACCAGCTTTTCCGGATCGACGCCGGCCGCGCGCGCGGTGCGCACCGCCTCGCTGGCGGCCAGCAGGTGCACGCCGGTCAGCAGGTTGTTGAGCAGCTTGGTGACGTGGCCGGCGCCCACCGGGCCCACATGCACGCGCTTGGCGCTGATCGCCGCGAGGATCGGCTCGATGGCCGCGATATCGCTGTCCGAGCCGCCCAGCACCATGGTCATGGTGGCGGTGGCCGCGCCCTTCGGGCCGCCGCTCACCGGGCCGTCGACGAAGCCGATGCCGCGCTCGGCCAGGGCGGCCGCCACGCGCCGCGTGCTGTCCGGATCGGCCGTGGTGGTGTCGATCACGATGCTGCCCGGCCTCGCGTTCTCGAGCACGCCGCCCGCGCCCAGCACCACCGCCTCGACCACCGCCGAGGTCGGCAGCGACAGCAGCAGCACGTCGGCGTCGCGCGCGATCTCGGCCACCGAATCGCGCGCCGACAGCACCGCCTGCCCGGCCAGCGCGAGCGCCACGCCGGGCGCCGCGTCATAGCCGAGCACCGTATAGTCGCCGCGCCGCAGCGAACCCGCCATGCCGCGCCCCATGTTGCCCAGACCGATCACGCCCACCGTTTTCATCCGACGACTCCTGATAGCTGTTGGTTCGAGGCCGGCGCGCCAGCTTGCGCCCGCCTTGCATGCCAACGATGTTCGGTCCGGCGACCCGTATAATCAATCAACGCCAATATTGATATTGTTCTCTTTTTTAGAACACCCGGATCATGAGCGATACCCTTACCGACAGCCGGATCGTCTATTTCTACGAGGCCGTGCGCTGCGGCACGATCCGCGCCGCGGCGGACTGGCTCGACGTGGCGCCCTCGGCCGTGAGCCGCCAGATCGGGCTGCTGGAGAAGGAGCTCGACGCCACGCTGGTGGAGCGCCACGCGCGCGGCGTGACGCCCACCGAGGCGGGACGCTGCGTAATCGAGTATTTCCGCGAGCAGCTCGCGCACCGCGACGACCTGATCTCGCGCCTGCAGGAACTGCGCGGGCTCAAGACCGGCGAGGTCAGCCTGGTGCTCGGCGAGGGCTTCGTCTCGGACCTGCTGGCCGGACCGATGCAGCAGTTCTGCCGGCAGTTCCCTGGAATTCGCGTCAACCTCGACGTGGGCAGCACCAACGACGTGATCCGCAAGATCTCGAACGACGAGGGCGAGATCGGCCTGGTCTACAACCCGCCCGCCGAGCCCAAGCTGGTGTCGCGCGCCTCGAAGCGGCAGCCGATGATGGCGATCGTCGGTCCCGACTTCCCGCGCCGCAGCCACAAGGTGTTGACGGTGCAGCAGCTCGCCACCTACCCGCTGGCGGCCACTCACCCGTCCTACGGCACGCGGCAGATGATGGAGGCCGTGGAATACGCGGAGCGCGTGCGGCTCACGCCGATCGTCACCACCAATTCCTTCGCGATCCTGAAGGAGTTCGTGAAATCGGGACTCGGCATCTCGGTGATGCCGGCCTTCGCGGTGACGGCCGAACTGCAGGCCAAGGAGCTGTTCGCGATCGAGATCGCGCATCCGATCCTCGAGAACGCCGAGGCGCACATGGTCACGCGCGTGGGTCGCAAGCTGTCGGTGGCTGCCAACAAGATGCTGCAGATGATGACGGGGCAGATGCGGGCGTTTCGTTAGTGGGGGCTGGCCTGGCTCGTGCTCGTGCGCCTTCCGGCGACGCGAGGCCGGGCTTGGAGACGGTTTCCCAAAGACCGCTGATTCCGCTGCAAGGTGTTCCGGCAGATCAAGCTGCAGCCGAATTCGAGAAAAGCTTCATGGTCAGACATGAGTTCGAGCATGCGCTCAGCTAGCTTTGAAGTTTTCGTTGTCTTGTTCATACATGACAAGGACCTCGAGATATCGCTCGCCAACACAAGACGCGGAGCATCGTCCCCAACTGCAGGCGCATCCCCCTTGCCCCGCTCGCTTCCACGGCTCCACATGACATTTCGCGTCGGGCGCTCGCACCGCCCCCGACGCTCCGTGTCCCGAGAGGACGGACACGGACTTATGGCTTGCCGCAGCGCAAGTCAGCGCACCACATGCGACGCCTTGATGCGATCGGCCACGATTTCCGCGACCGCCAGTACCGTCGGATTGGTGGCAACCGATGGCACGCGCGGCATGATGGACGCATCTGCGACATACAGGCCGCTGACACCCCTGACCCGACCACTGTCGTCGACCACTGCGCGAGGATCGTCCACGCTCCCCATTGGAGCGGATGACGTCATGTGCAAGTACGTCTGGACGTGTTCGCGGAGAAATACCCGGATGTCGTCACGGGTTTTCACGTCGGGCCCGGGCGAAATCTCGGCATCCAGATACTGCGAGAAGGGCTCCGTCGACGCGATGCGCCTTGCCGTTTCCACCGCATCCGCGAGTTTTTCAAGGTCCTTGCTGTTCCCGAGAATACCTGTCTCGATCCGGGGAGGCGTCTTGGGATCGCGCGAGACCAGTGTGAGCCGCCCCCGGGAGTCGTCCTCGGGCGTCGCCACCGCGAGACTCATGGAGAAAACCTTGCCGCCATCGTCCGACGACATTGCCTCCAGCATCGTGATGTGACTCGGGATGATGTGCAGATCGGGAGCGCCTTCGGTTCTCCCCCCGCTTCGGGCGAACAGGAGCGCGGAGATCGGCGGCACGGTAGCGCCCATTTTCTTGGCCGTCGTGGAGAAAACCACGCCGCTGGCCGGCTGTTGCATGTAGTTTTGCCCGACCGGCAAATCGGCGACCGTGTCGATGCCGAGCGCACGCAGCTCGCCTGCCGGGCCGATTCCGGAACGCAACAGCACGGCGGCCGAACCGATCGTCCCGGCCGTCAGTACAACGTTCCTGGCCGCGATCTCCTCCCCGTCGGCAAGCCTTACCCCCGTCGCGACTTGCCCCGAGAACGCGACGACATCGATCAGGACGCCACCACGAACGGTGAGATTCGGACGCTTCCACACCTCGTCGGTCAGATACGCGAGTGCCGCACCGAACCGGATCCCTTCCCGGGTGATATTCATCGGGTAGCGGCCGACGCCGAAGTGTGCTTTACCGTTGAAGTCGTCCACCTCCGGAAAGCCTTGGACCTTCGCCGCCTCGATGAATGCCGCGTGCGACGGGCTCAGTTCCTTCGCATCCCACCTCCGCACCGGAACCGGGCCATCGCGGCCATGAAGCGACGCGTCGCCATGGTCGTCGGATTCGATCTTCCGGAAATAAGGCAGCACATCGTCGTAGGACCAGTTCTCGAGACCTCGATCGACCCAGTGCTGGAGATCCGTGGGTAGGGCACGCACAAAGACGCCGGCGTTGATCGACGACCCGCCACCGAGGACACGCGCGCGAATCTCAACCGGCTGCCCGTCGACATGCGACGCGCTGTCGTCCCAGAGGATCTCGGCGGTCCCGCCGACCATGAATCCCCGGCTGACAGCAGCGGGGGCTGCGTCCGGGTGAAAAACGGAACCGGCTTCCAGCAGCAGAACCGATATCGACGGATCTTCACTGAGTCGTGCGGCCATGACGCAGCCCGCGGCCCCACCGCCGGCCACGATGAAGTCGAATTGCTTTTCTTCACGCATCTATAACACTCCTGACTGATAACACTTGTCGCTCAACGCCCGTCGACGGAGTACTTTCCCGCACCCGTCACGCACAACAACATCAGCCCGCCAACGATGCTGATGTTCTTGTAGAAGTGGATCATGTTGTCGTATTGCACGGCGCCGGTCATGTTCCAGTAGTGATGGCCGACAATCGCCGTACCCAATGTGTAGAGCGCGAGCAACAAGGCCAGCAGGCGTGTATGGAACCCGGCCACCAGCGCGATGCCTACGACGAACTCCATCACCACGGCGACGATCGTCGACAACTCGGGGGCTGGCACGCCACTCGATGCCATGAATGCAACGGTCCCGGAAAACCCTGTCAGCTTCGACCAGCCGAACATCACGAAGAGCACCATCAACAGAATGCGAGCGACGAGAATCAACTCGTCCTTGCGGCGTTCAAACAGTGTGTCACTCACGATTTTTCTCGATGAAGTAAATGTCGCCTCACATGGCGCCCGACGCGTCCTTGCGGGCCGGTCAAGGCCACAACTTTGGCGTTTCAATGCCGCGCAAATCGAACACCAGAACTTCCGCACCGTGACCTCGCGTGAAGCTCAGTGTTCGTTCACCGCGGATCCGTACGCCGTCACCTTCGCCAAGTTCAACGCCGTTCACGGCAATCGCACCGCGCGCCACGTGCACATACGCGTAACGATCGCCGGCAAGTTCGAGCTCGGCGCTTTCGTCGCCGTCGAACAGTCCGGCATAAACGCGCGTGTCCTGTTGCAGCGTCAGCGATTCGTTCGCACCGTCGGGTGACAGCACCAAGCGCAGCACGCCGCGCTTCTGCTCCTCGCCGAAGTGCCGTTGCTGATAGCGTGGCGGCGCGCCTTTCATGGCCGTTGCGATCCACACCTGAAGGAGGTGTACGGGCACACTCTTCGAATGGTTGAATTCGCTATGGGCGACGCCCGTGCCGGCGCTCATCACCTGAATGTCACCGGGTACGATCACCGATCCGGTGCCCATCGTGTCCTTGTGCTCCAGCGAGCCCTCCAGCACGTACGTGAAGATCTCCATGTCACGGTGCGGGTGCTTGCCGAATCCTTTCGCCGGCATGATCCGGTCGTCGTTGATCACCAGCAGGTCGGAAAAGCCGCTTTGCTCCGGGTCGTAATAGCTCGCGAACGAAAACGTGTGACGCGTGCTGAGCCAGCCGTGCTCCGCTCGTCCGCGTTGATCTGCATGTCTGATCTCGAGCATCGTGTTCCTCCTTGCGTGGACGAGATGGCCCGAGCACTATGCCCGGTCGTTTCATGCTGCGGAAGCGACAAATCTGATAACCGTCCTCTCAAATTCAAGAAGCAGGTGGGGAGCTTGAGTCGGGATCCGCGCGATACTCCACGGACCGACCTCATAGAGAATGAACCCGCGCGCCCGAGGTCTTACGGCCGGGCGGCCGTTTCGCGCGATCACATGAATTGCTGCGTGCAGCCAACGACACGCGGTGCCAGCGCATTACAGGCTCGAGCGCCGGCACGGCACACCGGATATGGCGTTCACACGGACGATCTGTTGTTGCGGTCAAGCGCTGCTGCGAGAATCATCGCTCCCGCGTTTGACGGCTTTGGGCGGCCGATCGGCCTGAAAATCTCGTCGCCGCGCGCAATCGCGACACCCGACAACGCACAGATGCCTGAACGCGGCGCTCGTCCCGTTCGCCAATGCTGCTCACCATAATGAGCGCGCCCTGGCTCAACCCAACGCACCAGCAGCAACTCGTCCGACTGCTCGAGCACATGAACCTGTGGGCGCGCCGGTAGCGCGGCCATGATCCGCTCGAGCGCCGCTGCGAGAATCATTGTGTGCGGATGAGCAGCCGCCCGGTCGCCGGGGCTAAAGACGGCATCGCCACAAATGACTTTCGATCCCGACAACGCGCAATTCCCGGAACGCAACGCACGCCCCAGCGTCCATCGCTGATCTTGCGGGTCGCCGCGACCGCGGTCGACCCAACGCACCAGCAGCACTTCGTTCGTATAGGCCAGGATATGCATCCGTGCATTCATTTGATGTCACACCTGCGCGGTCACGGAGTCAGAGTCGCTACCCGCGTGTCGACATCACACCTGGCGACTTCGACGTTTCAATCCGAATCGGGGGGCCCAACGATTCGTCGCCAGGCTCGCACCGGCTCTGCGGGGCGCGACGGCAAACTGGACGACGCGATGCACGACCAGGAAATCGCGAGCACCAACGTCAACCTCGATGGCTCGTTGCGAGTGTTGCCCTTCCAGACGGATAGGAAATGAATTGCTTTCTTGATCAGATGGATCGGTAGCGGCCGATATGCATTGCACTCGAGCAGTCGGATCCAAACCCGATTATTGGACACTCAATAGCTTTTGAAGAGAACAGAAGAATTGGAATCGATCTTATTCCGCATTGCGCATCCCGGACCAACGCCACGGTCCATCGGATCGTACCGAATTCCGATCGGACTACACGAAGCAAGCTTCAGGAGCGATCCGATTCACTGGGTCAAGCATGCGAATCCAGAGGTCCCGCTCCGTTCACGACATCACTCAACTTCGCGTCCCAGTACGCCTGGCAAAAGTCGAGATACGCTCTGACGACCGATGACGGATGTCGGTGTGACGGAAACAGCAGGTTCAGCTCCACGGCAGGAAACGGATAGTCGTCCAGTACCGAAACGAGCCTGCCTTTACGCAGCTCGTCCGTGACAAGAAACGGCGGGAGTTCGGTCACGACATGTCCATCGAGCACACGGTTGCGCAGATGTGAGTAATCGTTCGTCGACAGCACCGGGCGCGGATGGAATTTCGTGTCGCCGAGGTGCCAGACAGGTGGCGCATACGCACCGCGCCCCCAGGTCGCGCACGGCAAGCGATGCAAGTCTTCCGGCGTCTCCGGCCGGCCGTAGCGCTCCAGCAACGCGGGGCTCGCGACGAGCCGATGCCGATAGGTTGTGATCTTGCGCGCTACCATCGATTCCTGTTCAATTGCTCCGACACGCAAGGCCACATCGATACCGTCGAGAATCAGGTCGACACGGCGCTCGGTCGTATGAACGAACAGGCGAATACCCGGATAACTCGCTTGAAATTCGCCGAGCAGATCCCACCAGACTTCGAACGTCGGCGGCAACGACAAACGCAGGAACCCTTTCAAATCATGCTGCGCGCCCACCACCGACTCCCGCGCCTCGGCCAGTGCTTCGATGCCGCGACTGGCGTGCTCGTAGAGCCGCACGCCGGCATCCGTCAATCGCGTGCCACGCACTGAACGCTCGAGCAATTGCACGGCCAGTTCGTTTTCGAGGGCTCTGATCCGGCGACTCAGTGTCGGCAGCGGGATACCCGTACGGGCGGCCGCCGCCGACAGGCTGCCGGCCTGCACGACGATCACGAACATCTCGACAGCATTCAGATCCATATCAACCTTTCGAATTTGAGAGGGAGGTTATCAGATTTGTCGATTCCACATCGCGATTCGAACAGGCACAGTGACCAGCCAAACCGACCGGCATTCCAGCTGGCCGGGACAGCAACGGAGTTCACATGACTGCACGACGCGACGTACCCGGTATCCGGGCATACGACGGCCCGGCCGGCGGCTGGGGCGCCCTCCGGGCAACGGCGGAGGCGGTCCGCACGCAGATGGAATCGCTCAAGGCGCCGATCACGCTGCTCAGGACCAACCAGCCCGACGGCTTCGACTGCCCCGGCTGCGCGTGGCCCGACAAGGAACACAAGTCGACGTTCCAGTTTTGCGAGAACGGCGCGAAGGCCGTCACGTGGGAAGCGACGACCAAGCGCGTGACGCCCGAGTTCTTCGCGGCGAACACCGTGTCGTCGCTGCTGCGCATGTCGGATTACGAGCTGGAGAACATGGGCCGGCTCACGCATCCGTTCGCCTACGATCGCGCGACCGACACGTTCCGCGCGATCGAATGGGACGACGCATTCGCGCGCATCGGCGAAGTGCTGCGCGCACTGCCGCCCGACCAGGTCGAGTTCTATACGTCCGGCCGCGCGTCGAACGAGGCCGCCTATCTGTTCCAGCTATTCGCACGCGAATACGGGACGAACAACTTTCCCGACTGCTCGAACATGTGTCACGAGCCGACGAGTGTCGGCCTGCCGCAGTCGATCGGCATCGGCAAGGGAACGGTATCGCTGGAAGATTTCGACGTGTGCGACCTGATCATCTCGATCGGCCACAACCCGGGAACCAACCATCCGCGCATGATGGGCACGTTGCACGAAGCCGCGCGCCGCAACGTGCCGATCATCGTGTTCAACCCGCTTCGCGAGCGTGCGCTCGAACGCTTCGCCGACCCTCAGAATCCCGTCGAGATGGCCACCTATGGTTCGACGCGCATTGCGTCGACCTACTTCCAGGTCAGGGCCGGCGGCGACGCGGCCGCCCTCAAGGGCATCATGAAGGCGCTGCTCGCCCTGGACGCCGTACAAGGCAACGTGCTGGACCATACGTTCATCGCCGAGCACACCGAAGGCTTCGACGCGTTCGCCGCCGATCTCGTCGCGACCGGCTGGGACGCAATCGAGCGGGAAAGCGGGCTCGCTCGCATGGCACTCGAACAGGTGGCGAACGCCTATGCAAAGGCGAATGCGACGATCGTCACCTACGGGATGGGCATCACCCAGCACAACACCGGCACCGCCAACGTTCGCCTGATCGCCGACCTGCTGCTGTTGCGCGGCAATATCGGCAAGCCCGGCGCAGGCATCTGCCCGCTGCGCGGTCACTCGAACGTGCAGGGCAACCGGACGGTGGGCATCACCGAAAAGCCTTCGGCCGAATTCCTGAAGAAGATCGAGGACGTGTTCGGCTTCACGCCACCGCGTGCGCACGGCCACGATGCCGTCAAGGGCATGCAGGCGATGATCGACGGCACCGCAAAAGCGCTGCTGTGCCTCGGCGGCAACTTCGCGGTCGCGCTGCCCGATCCGGAACAGTCGTTCCCGGCGATGGCGAAGCTCGACCTGAGCGTGCTTCTCGGCACCAAGCTGAACCGCTCGCACCTTCTGGTCGCGAAGGAAACCTTCATCCTGCCGGTGCTCGGCCGCACCGAGCTCGACATGCAGGCAACCGGCCGGCAGTCGATCACCGTCGAGGATTCGATGTCGATGGTCCATGCGTCGTCGGGAAAGCTCACGCCTGCGTCCGCACATTTGCGCTCTGAACCCGCGATCGTCGCCGGCATTGCGCACGCGACGCTGCCGGACAGCAGGGTCGCCTGGCTGGACTTGATCGCCGACTACGATGAAATCCGCACATTGATCGAACGAACAATACCGGGATTCGAGAACTTCAACGAACGGATCAGGGCTCCCGGCGGATTCCGGCTGCCGCTGCCGCCGACCGAACGCAAATGGCCGACATCGACCGGCAAGGCGATGTTCTCGGTGTTCCGCGGCGTCGAGGAAGACGCCCCGGTTCACGGCGACGACGTACTGCGCCTCATCACGCTGCGCAGCCACGACCAGTACAACACCACGATCTACGGGCTCGACGACCGCTATCGCGGCGTGTTCGGCCGGCGCGACGTCTTGTTCATGAACGAGGGCGACCTGGCCGCGTGCGGGCTCGAACACGGCGATCTGATCGACATCGAGACCGTTGCGCCTGGCGGCCGGCCGATGCGGCTCGAGAAGATCACGGCGATCGCCTACGACATCGCCGCGGGATCCGTCGGCGCGTATTACCCGGAAGCGAACGTACTCGTCCCGCTCGACTACATCGACAAGGAGAGCGGCACGCCGTCATACAAGTCGGTCCCGGTTCGCGTAGTCCGGTCGCAAACGATATGAACCGGTGGCAAGCGCGCCGGCTAAAACAGCCGCGGCTCGCCGAACCGCCGCGCCTACGCGGCCCGGCAGAATCCCCTCGGCCGGCCAGACCGTCCCGCCGCCGTAATCGATTGACGCGCAATGCCTACGCAATGCCCTTATGCATTGCGTGGCCGCACAGCGGCGCACATCACATCGAACACGTTCCCGAAAGGCGCCTCCGGGTCCCGCCTCGCGCCGCGTATATCGGATGAGGTTGCCCTCATTACCGACGTCAGCGCGAAACCTCATCGCCCCCCACTGCACAATGCATCACCTTCCTGATCTCGAAGCCTGGGCGATCTTCGTGCGTGTCGCCGAAACCGGTTCGTTCTCGAAAGCCGCGGCGCTGGTCGGTATGTCGCAACCGACCGTATCGAAAGCAATAGCCCGCCTCGAACAGCGACTCCGCACCACGCTACTGTACCGAACACCGCGTAAGCTTTCGCTCACGCCGACCGGCGAGATGCTGCGCGACCGCGCGATAAAACTGCTCGCGGACGCGGAATGCATCGAGTGCGACGCGTCCGCATACGCACTTGAGCCGCACGGCCTCGTCCGGGTTAATGCACCCATGTCGTTCGGGGTCCACCATCTCGCGCCGGTGCTGCCCGCGTTTCTCGAACGCTATCCGCACGTCGATATCGATCTCGTGCTGACAGATCGTCTAGTCGACATCGTGTCGGAGGGCTTCGACGTCGCGATCCGCATCGCCAAGCTGGACGATTCGACACTGCGCGCCCGCCCGCTGTGTCCGGTGCGCCGGTCACTCGTTGCGTCACGCGCCTATCTCGACAAATACGGCAGCCCGGCACACCCGCGCGATCTGGAGCAGCACGTCATCCTCCTCTACACGAACCTGCCAACACCCGAATCCTGGCTCTTTCGCAACGCGAAGTCGGGCGAAGAATTCCTGGCGCCCGTGCGCGGGCGCATCCGCAGCAACAACGCTGAAGTGATCATGCCCGCATTGATCAGCGGGCATGGCCTCGCGCTGCAACCCGAGTTCATGATATGGGGCGCGTTGCAGCGAGGCGAACTGGAGGTAGTGATGCAAGACTGGGCGATCTCCGACATCAACATCAACCTCGTCACACCGCCTGGCATGCTACGCCCGGCGCGCGTCACGTTGCTGCTCGACTTCCTCGCCGAGCGCTTCGCGCAAGCACCATGGACGTTCTCCGAGCTTTGATGTGTCAATACCGCGCTGGCAAACAAGCCGTCCACGATCCGTGCCGTTGTGATGTCTCGCCTTTACTTGGCCGGAATTGATCAGCGCCCGATCGAAACGCCTCGCGCGCCCTTATTTCCCTTGTAATACGGTATGGTTTTTCATTTCAGCGGCCATGTTCGAGATTTGTTCTCGAAGCGCCGCGTGCAGATAACGCACCGTCGGCGAGAATTGCCGGCGGTGCGGGCATACGAGGTTCAGCGGCGCCGGCTCGCCGGGCTGGTCCGGAATCAGCACCTCCAGCCGCCCGCTCGTGACGTCATCGCAGACGTCGAGCCATGACTTGTAGGCAACACCAAGCCCCTCCACCGCCCAGCGACGCGCAACGTCGGCGTCGTCGCAGAGCAGTTCTCCGTTGACCGTCACCAGCCGGCGCGCACCGTTGACGGGAAATACCCATCGGTCGTACACGCGGCCGCCGAGCGCGAAGAGCAGGCACTTGTGCAGCGCAAGCTCGTCGAGCGAGGTCGGGCGACCGTGGCGCGCCAGATAGGTCGGCGATGCGACCAGCACGCGCCGGTTGCTCTCCGCGAGCGGCAACGCCACATAGCTGGCGGTTTCCGCCACGCCATAGCGAATCGCGACGTCGACCGGATCGCGGAACACGTCCGCTACGTAATCCGACAGCGACAGCTTCAGCACCAGCTTCGGATGCGCGTCGCGAAACGCCGTCAGCCATGGCAGCAGCACGTTTCGCCCAAGATCCGACGGCGCGGAGATCTTCAGCACGCCCTGCAGCTCGTGGTGCTCCCCATGCAGGCGCTCCCGCCCCTCCCTGAGCGCCGACAGCACTTCCTGTGCATAGGGCAGGTATTGCTCGCCCTCCGACGTGAGCTTCAGGCTGCGCGTCGACCGGGCAAACAGACGAATGTCCAGCTCCCGTTCGAGCCGCTGAATCGCCGCACTGACCTGCCCCGGAAGCAGGTCGGCCTCACGGGCAGCGTTGGAAAAGCTGCCCAGCGCCGCCGTACGCACGAAGAGTCCAAGGTCGTCAATCCGGATCATTTTCATTCCAACAGTGAAAGTTCTACCCGATTTTCCTGGTTTTTCATCTGTGTTGCAGGTTGGAAAATGCGATCCATATCGTCGACGACGGCAATAGCCGCCGGTTCCCGACCTCTCTCCACATTGACTGGAACACACCGCATGAAAGCCATCGTCTATACGCAACACGGCCTTCCGGCCACCCACCCCAACGCACTCTACGAAACGGAGTTGCCCGTGCCCGAGCCGGGGCCCAGGGATCGGCGCGCTTCGTACGACGATGGGCGAGCACTTCGGGGTCGTCAATGCGGAAAACCTCCGCCGTGCGCACGCCCTCATCGAAAGCGGCCACGCACGCGGCAAGATCGTGCTCGAGGGGTTTTGAGCACGGCAACACCAGGTCGGCATTCGATGCCGCACCGGCAGCCAGATTCCCTCAACGACAGGAAAATAACCATGCGCCACTCGCGCCGGCATTCCACGCCAATCCGCTACCATCTGACATCACTCACGCTTGCCAGTGCGCTCGCGTTGTGGAGCGTTGCGCCTTACGCCTCGAGCGTCGCCGCGACGCCTTCGGCAAACGTTGCGCCGACACCGTCCGACACCCGGTCAACCGCTGGTACCTTGGATACCGTTGCCACGTTCAACGATGCGATGCCGACCGGCGTCACGGTTTCCGAATCGGGCCGAATCTTCGTCAACTTTCCGCGTTGGGGGGACGACGTGCCGTTCAGCGTCGGCGAGCTGCGGCACGGCAAGGTCGCCCCGTATCCGGATGCCGAGGTCAATCGCGCGGACGACCGGAATCCGGCCGATCACTTCCTGAGCGTCCAGAGCGTGGTGGCGGACGGTCGCGGCCGCCTCTGGGTGCTCGATACGGCTGCGCCGAATTTTTCCGCCCCGGTCGCGGGCGGCGCGAAGCTCGTCGCGATTGACCTGAAGCAAAATCGGATCGTGAAGACCATCGTCTTTCCCGGCAACGTCATGCGCGCACAAACTTATGTCAACGACGTGCGCTTCGACTTCCGCGTCGGCAAGGCGGGGGTCGCCTATGTGACGGACTCGTCGCTCACGGGTACTGGCGGCATCATCATCGTCGATCTTGACACGGGCAGCGCAATGCGACGCCTCACGGGTGACGTATCGACATCGGCCGATCCTCATTTCGTACCGGTCTTCGATGGCGAACACATGATGACCCGCGATGCCGACGGCAACACCCGGCCTTTCTCGGTGGCTTCTGACGGCATCGCCCTGTCACCGGATGGGAAGACGCTGTACTACTGCCCGCTCTCCAGTCGTCGTCTCTACGCGGTATCGACGGCAATGCTGCGTGATGCCTCCGTCAGCGACACCCAGCTGTCGGCGGCCGTCCAGGATCTCGGTGAGAAAGGCGCATCCGACGGGCTCGCGGCAGACGCGAACGGCACCGTGTACGCGGGCGACTACGAGCACAATGCGATCCGCAAGCGCTCCCCCGGTGGAGCGTGGACGACCGTCGTGCAGGACTCCCGCATTCTGTGGCCCGACACGCTGGCCATTGGCCCGGACGGCTACCTGTACTTCACGGCCAATCAATTGCCGCGGCAGGCCGGATTCCATGGCGGTAAGGATCGGCGACAAAAGCCGTACAGGCTCTTTCGTACGCATATTGGCGCCGCCCCCGCTCCGGCACATTGATCTTCCGGGGGCGAACACGGCACATGTGATCCTGCGCCGAATGCAGGTACATCGACGACGTTTGACAACCGAATTGCCGGGCGGATTCGTCCGGCGTGACGCCTCAATGATCGCCCATGCACGTTAAGAGACCCGCGGCGTATGCGCCGACTTTCGCACCGGCCATGCGCGTGCACCGTGTTTCTCAGGTCTGCTTGTTCGCTACCTGCCGGCGTGGCACGCCCGGGCATGACGCGTCTACGTTCACGACGACTGCTGCCTCGTCTCGTCAATCAACGGACTCGCCGGTCACGTGGACGACAGTCGCGGAAACAGTTGCTCTGCGTTGCCACGGTAAATGGCATGGCGTTGGTCGGGTGTCAGCGGGAATGCATGAAGCATCTCGGTAAACGCGAGCGAGCTACTTTTCGGTGCATAAGGCCAATCGCTGCCGAAGGTGATATGAGTCGGATCGGCAAACGCGAGAAGCGCGGGCATCGCATACGGACTGCTCGATAGCGCGGTGTCGAAGTAGAAGCGCCTGAGCCGTGCAAGCCCGCCGTCGCGGCTACCGTCTGGCGAAACGACGCGAGCGATGCGCTGGGCGGCGTAAGGAACGAATCCGCCGGCATGAGAAAGAATGATTCTTACGTTGGGGAATCGTTCGAGCCAACCTGACTTCGCGATGTTGATGGCGGCACGCGTCGTGTCGAGCAGAAAGTCGGCGGCATAAGGCGGTATTCCGGGCACGGGTTCGGCCGGCAAATCCCCCGGATGAACAAACACCACTGCATGCCGACGATTCAACTCGTCGAAGAGCGGTGCCCATGACTCGTCGCCAAGATATGTCCCGCGCACGCTGCTGATCAGCACGACACCATCCGCGTTGAGCTGGTCAAATGCATGCTTCGCTTCAGTAATGGCGCCCTCGACGTCAGGCAGTGTCAGTGTTGCAAAGAAGCCGAAGCGGCCCGGGTATCTGGCGACGATGTTCGCGGCGAACTCGTTGACCTCCCGTGCTTTCTCACGTGCTTCAAGATCATCACCGAGATGAACTCCCGGAGTGGAAACGGAGAAGATGCCGGTTGCAATACCCGATGCGTCGATGAGGTCCAACACCCCCTCTTCACTCCACGATGGAATCGCAAGCCCGCCGGCCGTGATGCCACGCTGAGTAAGCCACGCTGCGTAGGTCGGGGGCACGATGTGATGATGGGTATCAATCTTTCCTGCCATATACCAAACCTCATAAATAATTTCGTCATGCAGAGCATTACACACAGACTTATCGATCTGGAATTTGTCGAAACAGATTGACCTGAGTGCTACCCTGACACCACGCCTAATCAGCTGACGGCCTCTGAATGGCAAGCGATCCGACACTGACTCACTTGCCACCCGGAGCTCATTACAAAACAGAGGTCAGATACTCACTCAGTCGCGCATTGAACTTTTTCGCCGTGTCGCTCGGGATGAAGTTGAATCCGTGAACAGCTCCAGCCACCACCTCCATCGAAATCGGTACGCCAGCACAGCTGAGCTTCTTGGCATACTCGAGACTTTCGTCGAGCAACAGATCGAGGCTACCGACTGCAATGTAAGTGGGTGGCAGATTCTCGAAACTCGGCGCATGCGACGGCGAGTAATATTGAATTTCAATATCCTCCACCTTTTTTTCGCCAAGAAGATATTTCCATCCGAAGTCGTTCACATCGTGGGTCCACACATACTCGCCGGCGTATTTGTTTTTTACCTCGGCAGGATTGGCTGACGTCTTGTAGTCCAGCATCGGGAACAGCATGACCTGGTTCCTTGGGGTGATCTTTGTCTTGTCTCTCAAATAGTGACACAGCGACGCAGTGAGACCGCCCCCTGCACTTTCTCCCATCACCGTTATTCTTTCCCGATCGATGCCAAGCTGTTCCGCGTTGTCATACACCCACGTGATGCCGGAAACACAGTCGTTCAGCGGTGTCGGGTACGGGTTTTCAGGAGCCAGCCGGTAATCCACCGCGACGACAACGCAGTGCAGCTTCGTGGCCGCCTCGTGGTGCTCGTTGTCGTACAGGTCAGCGGACCCTGCTACATACCCACCGCCATGGATATAGAAAATCACAGGCAACAGTTCGTCTTCTGCGCTTTTCGAAGGACTGTATACGAGGACGCTCACATCCTCGTTTACCTGGACTCTTTTCCCGAAAAAAGTGTCGTCCACTTTCGAGCTGAACATGCGCACGGCGGCTCGCGTCGCCTCAATATCGTCCTTTGTCTTCAACTTCAAAACAGTGGGCGATTCAGTAACTGCGCTTACCTGATCCTTTGCAATGAGATGACTTGAATTGCTCATAATTCTAAATCCTAAGGTCATATGAGATCGTTCGACCGATGCGTTCAAGATCCACTGACGATGCAGTGATCCTACGTCGCACGCTAGTCCTGGGCCGCTCTAACGACATCCTCTGCGAGTTGACGCAATGAAACTAATGGGGATAGTGCCGCCGTCGTCCACCTGCACCGACGGTGGCACACGCAAATCCAATGCGAAACAGGAAACGCCGATGTCAGCGAGATAGCTTGGTCGCAAGTTCCGCGACGTGCTTACCCTGGTATCGCGCAATATCAAGTTCGTTGGCCGACGGCTGCCGTGTGCCGTCAGCACCCGCCAGCGTCGTTGCACCATAGGGTGTACCGCCCGTGATCTCGTCCATTTTCGTCAGTCCGGCACAGGCATACGGGACGCCGACGATCACCATTCCGTGATGCAACAGCGTGCTGTGAAAAGACGTAATGGTCGTCTCCTGACCACCGTGCTGAGTTCCGGTGGAAGCGAAGACGCTGCCGATCTTGCCGACCAGCGCTCCCTTCACCCACAGCCCGCCGGTCTGATCGAGGAAGTTGCGCATCTGTGCGGCCATGTTGCCGAAACGGGTCGGAGTGCCAAAGATGATCGCATCGTAATCGGCGAGCTCGGCAGGCGTCGCGACTGCTGCGTCCTGATCGAGCTTCGCGCCGAAGGCAGCAGCCTGTTCAGCCGGAATCGTTTCGGGAACACGCTTGATGGTCACCTCCGAGCCGGAAACCGATTTCGCGCCGTCGGCCACCGCATTCGCCATCGTTTCGATATGGCCGTACATCGAGTAGTAGAGGACCAGAACTTTTGCCATGATTGCTCCCAAGGTAACGGGCGTTCCTCGTATCCCAATCCGGATTCCATCAGGGCGAGGAACTGCCTGGAGGGCGGCAGGGTTGTGTCATCGTCCGCGACGCCCCACCACCAATATTCGCGATCCTACGTATCGCGACTGCCTGCTTCGCACGCAATGTGCTTGTGAAATGTCGTGCTTTAATGTGCAGTCATGCCGCCATCGGCAAGCCAAACCGCACCTGTGACAAATGACGCTGCGGGAGAACACAGGAAAAGCACCACACCGGCCATTTCCTCGGGTTCAGCCGCGCGCCCCATCGGACTGCTCGCCATCAGGGTTTGCGTCATGGCCGGATCGCTCAACCAGCGGTCCGTCATCGGCGTACGGATCAGCCCCGGCGCCAACGCATTCACACGGATTCCCTTGGTTGCGTAGTCGAGGGCCGCAGCCTTCGTCAAGCCGATCACCCCGTGTTTCGCTGCGGCATAAGGCGCCATTCCGGGATCTGCGATCACACCTGCGACCGAAGCCGTGTTCACGATCGCGCCGCCGCCCGTTTTGAGCATCGCTTCGATCTCGTGCTTGACGCACAGGAACACGCCCTTGAGGTCGACGGCAATCACCCGGTCAAAATCTTCTTCCGTCATGTCGGCGAAAGGCGCCGTTCGCGGTAAGATCCCCGCATTGTTGAATGCGGCGTCGATCCTCCCGTAGGTCTGGACCGCCGTTGCCACGAGCGTGCGCACCGCTTCGGCGTTGCTGACATCGGTCTTCACGAATATCGCTTCGCCACCCAAGGCGTGGATTTGCTCGACGGTTTCGTTGGCACCTTGCCCTACATCACCGATCACAAGCCGAGCGCCGCGCTCGGCGAACGCCAGCGCTGTGGCCCGACCGATACCCGATGCCGCCCCCGTGATCAGGACAGTCTTGCCGGAATAGTCGAATTGTTCGTTACCCATTTTTCATCTCCTGCGTTAATGCAGCGCTCGCTGCCTATCGGAATCTAGCGGATGGTGACATCCTGCCTTCGGGATGTTCGCGTCTGGATCAGACCCGCACCACCAGCTTTCCATGCGCACGATTGCTGTCGATCCACTCATGTGCTTGACGTACTTCATCGAACGCAAACGTATGTTGAAGATGCGACGGCCAGCGAGCCGCGGCGATGTCGTTGACGATCGAGTGCAGTGGCGAATGTGTCAGCGGGAGCGCTGCCGAGCCAAGCAACTGTGCTGGGAAGAAGGCAAGCCGAACAGCCGGTGGCAAATCAGCCATCAAATTAAATTTCTCGAGAACTGGCGGACCGCCAAGCATCCCGATCACGGTGACTGCGCCGAAGGGTTTCAATGTCCTTGCCGTATCACGCAGAGTTGACGCACCGACCACTTCGAATACCGCATCAATCCCCTCGGGATGGAGCCGGAGCACCTCGCTGGAAATGGTCCCGCTGTCGACGATCACACTATCTGCGCCGGCGATGTGAAGCTGTTCGACGCGATCTTTCGAGCGTGTCGTCGCAATCACGTGCAGATCTTGGCTCTTCGCGTAGGTAACAGCCGCTAGCCCAATTGTCGAGGTGGCACCGTGCACGAGAATTGTCTGTCCCGACTTGATCTCCAGGCTTCGACTCAGCGCGCCCCAGATCGTCAAATAGGCAAGCGGCAATGCCGCGAGCACGTCCCATGACAGTTCGGTACCGTCGAGGTCGATCACGTTGGTACGCAACACCGTCACTTCTTCGGCATAGGTGCCGCGGCGACTAAACTGCAGGCCGCCCATTACGGTTGCAACGCGCTGGCCAACCCGGAACATACCGGACGGATCTTCGAGGATTTCCCCGACTGCCTCGACGCCGGGTACGCGCATGCCGTCGACCGGCCCCATCTTGCCCGCACGTAGATAGGTCTCGACACGATTGAGGCCAAACGCACAGACCCGAACACGAACTTCATCTGCGTTAGGCGGAATGGACGGGATGTCACGGAGTTGCAGGACTTCCGGTCCGCCGATACGGTCAATCACATATGCTTTCAAGGCGCTTCCTTCGCAATGAAATGGCCCTAACCGGTCGTGCAGATATGCCGGTCAGGATGGTTGACGGAACACCGCCTCCCCCGCGAAGCTTCTACCGTCTTGATCATCCGACCAAATCGCAAGTTCTGGCAGAAAAGCGAGGACGACGCCGTCGTAGCAGTTCGGGCCCGCGCGCTGGTCACCCGACTGACAAGTGAGCGACTATGTCTATATTGCTGGCCGCAACCATTGATTCAAAACGATCGGAATAGCGTGCATCGCTCATTGCCGATGCAAGTGTTGCGTCCACTATGCACGTAAGGATCGTGATGTGGAATCTACAAAAGTGACAACCATCCTCTCGGTTTCGAGAGGATGGCGTGCTTCTGATGCCTTTGCGTTGCCCGGCTCGTCGTGTACGCTGAAAGACTTTCCGCAGCGGCGTATCCGTCCCACATGGCCTCAGCGAAATGGGTACTAGTAGAACGAGCGCCATCGATAACGCTCGAACTATTTCCCTCGTAATCGTATTTCGGTATCGAGCCCGCCCGGAAACATCCGGCACCATCCCTTGGATTCTCTTGTCCTGCAGTTCAAGACTGGCGCCTTGCCGGGGATGCAGACAGCCCCCCGGAGCCGGCAGCCGGTGCGCACATTGGTGCAGCACGCGTAGAAGGTCACGGTTGCCCATGCCATCCATTGCCGACGTGAATGTGCTTCCTCGAGGGTCCACACCGCTCGACGACGCGCGGTTCATTCCGTAAGCGTGCCCCCTGCCTTGCAATTACCCACAAAGTTCTCACGAAGTCTGTTAACCTCATATCACTAAGGATAACTATGAAAATCAATGGAAGGGAACGACTTCGCGGATGATCAGACGTGGCTGGACGGAGAGACAGCGCGAAGTGAGTTTCAGGACGCGAGGCTGCGCAAGCGCTTTCGAGTCTTGTTGGAGCGATTGTGGAAAGGTATGGGACAGACCATTCCTTTTGCCTGCCAGGACTGGGCAAACGCGAAAGGCGCGTACCGCTTTCTATCCAACGACCGAGTGAGCGAGCAGGATATCTTGGGAGGGCACTTCCGAGCGAGCGCGGAACGCTTCAGGGCAACCCAAGGCCCGGTCCTGGTGCTTCAAGATACGACGACATTTTCCTATCAGCGTGAGCGGCCTGAACTTATAGGATTTACGGGCAAGACGGTAACCAGAAAGGGGAAGAACGGCCTGCTTCGCCCGCTGACGCAATGTGGCATCCTGATGCATTCGAGTTTGGTTGTCAGTGGATTGATGTTGCTTCCGGGCGCCTACATGGCGCCTACACACAAAGGAGAAATAGCAATTCAACTGAGATAAAAACACTCAACCCATTGAATTATATGAATTTACAAAATTCAAAGCGCCTTTACACATCCGCATCCGGAATCCGCGCCGACTGAATCACCACCAGCGTATCGCCCGCCTCGATCCTGCACGGCGCATCCTCGTAAAACGAATAGATCTTCCCGCAACGATCGAGCCCGACCACGATCGCGCCCGGCACGACGTTCGTCAGGCAGCCGATCTCATGCGGCAACGCCTCGCGCTCCAGCAGCGTCGCGCGCCCGCGCGTCGACAGCATGTCGTTGACGAACGGCACGATGTAGCGGCTATGGACCGCATCCGCCAGCAGCAGCGCGCCGATCTTCGTCG